>Ga0256831_1000064_pt1 | contig 50243 bp, 46 predicted proteins | sample 132544metaG_FD_189087 | JGI IMG/M metagenome (GOLD analysis project Ga0256831, IMG submission 189087) | Hydrothermal vent microbial communities from Lau Basin, Pacific Ocean - 132-544 | ecosystem: Environmental > Aquatic > Marine > Hydrothermal vents | place: Pacific Ocean: Lau Basin | collected...
CCTTTACAATTTGTAATTTTAAGGATAAACTATAATCCTTCTGTGTGCGTTTAACGTAAACGCTTTTGTCTTTTTCTTTCATTACACTTCTTTTTTTGTGTAACGCTATTTCAGGACGAGACAAAATTTAAAAAAAAGAAAAGTTTTTGAATTTACATCTAAAGTTTTTTTAGGATCATATTTAGGCATAAAATTAAGAAGCAAATAAGGAAATAAAACCAAAATTACCGGAAGTAACCAGACAAACATTTTAGGACCAAACCTGTCTATCTTGCCCGAAGCATTCCAATGCAAGGGAATGGTTCCGGGCAAATGCGGCCAAATAGATGCTGTATAAACAAAAGGTAATAAAACTATAAACGCCTCAAACCACCACTTTCTATTTTGCATAAGTCTAATTTTTAGCTGTAAACCCTGTAATGGAGTTTATTCTTTGGTACTCCTTCCTCTTCTAAAGTTTTTGCAGCCATTTTCTTTAAATCGTCGGGGCCAATAATATAAACAGCATCAAAACCGGCACCTTCTTTTGCCAAAATTTCTTTTAAAACCTTAGGGTTAATACGTTCTTGAAAATCGCCTTCTGCAGATTGACTAAAGGCATCATAAATCTTTAATTGTTGCGGATAAGTTTTAGCCAAGGTATGCAATTCTTTGTAAAACATAGTTTTGTCCGGATTTTCATTGCCATAAACCAGCACTAATTTGGTATTTGGCTGTTTTTTAAGCATATGTTGGATATAACTATAAAAAGGAGTAATACCACTACCTATAGTAATAGCCAATAACTTTTGCGGTTTTTGCGTTTCCGTATCAAAGTTCACATCATCCATTGGTGCAGATACTTCCAATACTTCACCGGGTTGAATATGGTGCATGGCATAATTGGCAAAACCATCTTCGCCTTTTACTTTTATGCCTAATTGCAACTTACCTTCTCCCGGCAAATTGTATATAGAATAGTAACGCCGTAACTTTTGACCATCTATTTCTTTTTGGACCATTACAAACTGCCCCGGTTTAAAATCGAATATCTTTTTTAATTCACCGGGAATGGCTAAACTTAAAGAAACGCTTTCGGGCGTTAATTGTTTTTTTTCGATAACTTTTAAGGGATAAAATTGACTCATTATTTTTTATTTTTTAGACCTTGTAATACCAATACAAATTCACCTTTGATGGCTGGTTTTTCTTCAAAAATTTTCAATACATCAGCCACTGTTCCACGAATTGTTTCCTCATAGAGTTTGCTTATTTCACGTGAGACCGATATGGATCTGTCCGGACCAAAATATTTTTCAAAATCTTTCAATGTTCTAATTAATTTATGGGGCGATTCGTAAAAAATCATGGTGCGTGGTTCATGTTCTAATTCTTTAAACCGCGTTTGCCGTCCTTTTTTTACCGGCAAAAAGCCTTCAAAAACAAAGCGTTCTGAGGGCAAACCCGAATTAACCAAAGCAGGTACAAAAGCAGTGGCGCCGGGCAAGGTTTCTATGGGAATATCTTTTTCTATTGCTTTGTGAACCAACAGATAACCCGGATCAGAAATAGCAGGTGTGCCGGCATCCGAAATCAAAGCAAATTGAGCCCCATTTTGTAATTGTTCAACTAAATGATCCACAATTTTGTGTTCGTTAAACTTATGATATGACCGTTGTGGCGTTTCAATATCAAAATGCTTCAATAGTTTGCCGGAGGTACGCGTGTCTTCGGCCAATATCAAATCTGCATTTTTTAATACCTCAACTGCTCTAAATGTCATATCTTTCAAATTACCGACCGGTGTTGGGACTATGTAAAGTTTTCCACTCATTGGGCAAATTTTAATTCAAGCAATTGTAATAACCGGAATTCATACTCGTCCTGACCTTCCCAACCATTATATTGGGGTTTTATTTGCTGATTGATAAATGCTAATGCCGCTTCATAAGATTCAAATGCATTTAAGGCATCAATAAAAGTTTGGTAAGCCGCTGTATCCCCTTTAAAAAGATGCTTAATAAAAGCGATTCGATCATTTAAACCAATATTAATTTTTTTCTGTTTTTTGACCACAGACACCTCGTTTAGCGGATTTATTTCCTTTGATGTTTTTTCTGTTTTGTGTTTAGGCACAAAAGCCATTTTATTAACTGATTTATACGGGTTAGATACCTGTTTTTCAGGTTTTTGTTCTGCCGGATTAACAGGCGGCATGTCTTGCTCTAAATCCTTTGGTGGGATTGAAAAGAGCGCTGAAAGTTCCTCTATCGGTATTTGTTCTTGCAGAACTTTTACCGCTGCCATTTTTTCATACAAACGTTGCGTTGCTTGGTATAAATCATCAATATCTTTCTGATGAATATTCTGCAAAATATTTTTACTAAGCAGTGTCAACTCAGCTTTTAAAATATTAATTATTTCCTTACGGGCATCCATAAATATACTTTTTGGAAGTGTTAAATCAAATTGTTAATAAAAATTAAACCAGTTTTAAACAAACAGGCAAAAAATAAATTAATTTCGTTATTACAAAATTAAGTATTTTATTACAACGAAAAACACACGTATTATGTTTTTAGAAATACCTGTTAATCATAAGCAAAATTTGGGTTGGATAGAAGTGATCACCGGTAGTATGTTTTCGGGCAAAACTGAAGAACTCATTCGTCGCTTAAAAAGAGCTCAATTTGCCAAACAAAAAGTAGAAATTTTCAAACCCAAGATTGATACCCGCTATCATGATACCAATATAGTTTCGCATGATAAAAATGAAATTCATTCAACCAGTGTGTCATCGCCACAAGAAATTTTATTACTGGCACAAGATGTGGATGTTGTCGGTATAGACGAAGCGCAATTTTTTTCTGACGAAATTGTTGAGGTCTGTAATACCTTGGCCAATAATGGTGTGCGCGTGGTGGTTGCCGGACTTGATATGGATTTTATGGGGAAACCTTTCGGGCCCATGCCTTTTTTAATGGCTATTGCAGAATATGTAACCAAAGTGCATGCAATTTGTACACGCACAGGAAATCTTGCCCATTATAGTTACCGCCTTACCGATGATGATAAATTGGTTTTACTGGGAGAAAAACAAGAATATGAACCCTTAAGCCGTGCGGCTTTTGTGGCTGCCATGAAAGACCGTCAAAAGCATAAAAAGGACTGACTATGCGCGAAAGCTACATCGACATAAACCGGTCAAGACTATTACATAACTTACAAACTTTTCAGAACCTGACCCATCCTCATGTCCGGATATTGGCTAATTTAAAAGCCAATGCTTATGGCTTAGGCGCTGTTAAAATTGGCCAAGCTTTAGAGTCGCAAGGTGTTGATTATTTTTCAGTTGCTTTTATCAATGAAGGAATAAGACTTCGAAAAGCCGGCATTCATACTAATTTGCTGGTTTTTAACCCTTCTACTGAGCATTTTTTGCCTTTGCTTGATTATCGCTTAGAACCCGAAGTCAGTTCTATCTTTTATTTAAAAAAACTGATCTATTTTTTAGATAAAAAGGGAATTCAAGGTTTTCCCATTCATCTCAAACTCGACACTGGCATGCACCGGGCAGGCATTACCAAAGCAGAAATACCTCATCTTATGGGTCTTTTAAAAAGTCAAAAGGCCGTTCACTTAAAAAGTGTTTTTTCGCATTTGGCGGCTGCCGAAGACCCTGCCGAAGATGCATTCACATTAAACCAAATAGCAAACTTTGAGCACATGAGCCAAATTTTGGCCAACCAACTCAATAGCAATTTTTTCAGACATTTACTCAACACCGCCGGTGCTTTTAGATTTCCGCAAGCCCAATATGATATGATCAGACCCGGATTAGGTTTATTCGGATACAATTTAGTTAATGAAAAAAAATCAATCCTCCAACCAATTGCCCAAGTAAAATCTAAAATTACCCAAGTAAAAACCTTGGCTCCGGGCGAAAGTGTGGGTTACAATCGCAGCTTCACAACCAAACAAGACAGCCGTATCGGGCTTATTCCGTTAGGTTACGCCGATGGTTTAGACAGACGTGTGCGCCATGTGGGACATACCATAAAATGCCGTGGCTATAAACTGCCTATTGTGGGGAGCATAAGCATGGATACCTTGAGTATCGACTTAAGTGGAACACCTTGCCGGGAAGGCGATGAAGTAATTATATTCGATTATGATGATGTTGCCTATTTGGCAAATAAATTGCAAACCATTCCCTACGAAATAATTGCTAAACTGCCCGAGAGACTTCCTAAAAAAATCAGATAGGAAACTTTATTCGCTTATATCTGTTAAAATATTAATGTATATTTGTCATAAAATTGAAGTGTTATGGAAGTGATTTGGTATGGTATTTTGTCTATTTTATTAGGTACTTATGTACTTTTGGATGGCTATGATATAGGTGCCGGTGTTGCTTTTTTGTTTTTTGCCGATAATGATGAAGAAAAAAATAAAATAATCAAAAGTATTAGTTCCGTTTGGGACGCTAATGAAGTCTGGCTTTTGGCTTTTATAGGTCTGGCCATGGTATTTTTTCCTCATTATGCCCAAATCTTATTTAACAACTTTGGCGGATACATTTTATTGTTTTTGTTATTTCTACTTCTCAAAACCTTAGCTTTTAATCTGCTGTATTTATATAGAAAAAATCCGTTTTACAAAAGTATTTTTGGCTATTTATACGGCTTTCTAAATTTAATGTTATTGATTTTTATTAGCTTAATATTTGCCAACATATTAAGAGGCTTGTATTTTGAACAAGAGGAACGGATAAGATTTGTCAGTCAAAGTTTTTCACCCTTAGCCCAAAAAATAGGTTTTTTCGATTGGTTTACCCTTTTAACTACCGGCATGATTTTTATCGCGATTTTAATTCATGGTCTTGGTTGGATTGTTTTAAAAAATTCCGGCGCTTTTAACCGGAAATTAAAAAAATTAATACAAGCATTGGCTTTTATCGAGTTGATTTTGGTTGGTTTGTTCTTGATAAGCTGGTACATTATTCATCCCGGTGTTTTCCATAATTATTGGACTTATCCATTCTTGTTTATATTACCCGTTTTGGCTTTTATCGCTTTAATAGGACTGATGGGAATCAGAACCTATCCCGGCGAAAACAAGGCTTCAATCCTATCAACTAATTTCATTATATTCTCCTGGATAAGTATAATGGTGGCCATATATCCTAATTTTATTTTACCACTTGGCCATAAAAAACTTACGGCTTTCAATGCCGGTTTTGACAATCCTGATCGTTTTTATATAGAATGGTGGATTTTAGTATTAGGCATTTTATTACTAATCTATTCTATCATAGTCCATAAGTTTATGAAAGGAGAGAAAAATACATAAAAAAAAACGGCTAAAAATTTTCAGCCGTTTTTATAATGATCAGAATTTTATTGTTTTTTATAGATCCATGCTTGCGGATTTTGCTGCCGCAACTCATTTAATTTCTGCTTGGCTGCCTCAATATCAGAAAAACCCTGATAGGCCACAATATATAAACCGGCTTGATTAGGCCCTGTAATGACTGCTTCATAACCTTCATCTTTTAAAGCTTTTAATTTGTTTTGGGCATTATTTTCATCTTTAAAAGCACCACTAACAATAAAATAAGTATAATCAGGACTTGTTGTATTCTCATTATCATTAGAGACTGGAACTGAAGTGTCGTCAGTACGCTCATCGGACGTAGTAGCGGCAGATGCTTCAACATTTTCCTCATTATCAGTCGTAACATTTTCCTCATTAGTAGACGTTTCATCACTGCTCACTTCATTATTTTGATAAGACGTAGAATCAATTACTTGTTCTGAAGCCTCATCAGTTGATTGACTTTCAGTCGAAACGGTTTCTTCAGTCTCGGTTGTATCAGAAGCATCATCCTTGGTAAAAAACCAATAAGCTGCACCACCAATTAATAATATACCTATAATTAAACCTATAATTAAAGGATAATTTAACGTCGATTGTTCGTCTTCGTTCTTTTGGATGTCAAGATCAAAATCTTCCATGGGATTGTTTTATGTGTTATATACAAAAATATACATTTTTATTAATTAAAAAAATTTTATTTAAAAAAATACAACAATAAAATAAGCGCAACCTAAAGATTGCGCTTAAGAAAGATTAAAATATAATAATATGGCTATTCGGCCAACAGAATTACCTGATTGTTTTTCATTTCGACGGTTCCGGAATTTATGGGCAAAACCAATTCATTTTTATCGATTTTAAATTTATCAACCACTTCATCATCCACCCGCAAATTCTGTCCCTTGATACGCACATCGCCTTTGGTTAAAATTGCCACAATAGGGGCGTGATTATTAAGCATTTCGAATGTTCCGTTAACACCGGGTACCACAATGGCCTCAATTTCACCGGAAAATAATGCACCTTCAGGTGTTACTATATCTAATTTCATATAAATTTTATTAATGATTACGTCTAAAATAGTTATCTTTAACCACTTTAAAAATCAAACCGGTCGAAACCGGTTTGATTTTTGATTTTATTTTGCTTCGGCTAGCATTTTTTCACCGGCTTCGATAGCATCCTCAATACTTCCCTTTAAGTTAAAAGCAGCTTCGGGCAAGTGGTCTAATTCACCATCCAAAATCATATTAAAGCCTTTAATCGTATCTTTTATATCGACTAAAACACCCGGAATACCTGTAAATTGTTCGGCTACATGGAAAGGTTGTGACAAGAAACGTTGTACACGACGGGCACGGTGGACGACTAATTTGTCTTCTTCACTTAACTCTTCCATACCCAAGATAGCAATGATATCTTGCAATTCTTTATAACGTTGCAAAATTTCGATCACACGTTGAGCAGTTTCATAGTGGTCTTTACCCACAATTTCAGGTGTTAAAATACGCGATGTAGAATCTAATGGATCAACAGCGGGATAAATACCCAATTCGGCAATTTTACGTGACAAAACCGTGGTGGCATCCAAGTGGGCAAAAGTCGTCGCAGGCGCCGGGTCTGTCAAGTCATCCGCCGGCACATAAACAGCTTGAACCGAAGTAATAGAGCCATTTTTAGTAGAAGTAATACGCTCTTGCAAAGCCCCCATTTCACTGGCCAAAGTCGGTTGGTACCCCACAGCAGAAGGCATACGGCCTAACAGCGCAGATACCTCAGAACCAGCTTGTGTAAAACGGAAAATATTATCGATAAAGAATAAAACATCTTTACCTTCACCCGTACCGGCACCATCCCGGAAATATTCGGCGATGGTCAAACCGGACAAAGCTACACGGGCACGTGCACCGGGAGGCTCATTCATTTGTCCGAATACAAAGGTGGCTTTAGATTCTTCAAGTGCTTTACGGTCTATCTTACTGATATCCCAATCGCCTTTTTCCATCGATTCCATAAATTCATCGCCGTACTTGATAATTCCGGACTCCAACATTTCACGCAACAAATCGTTACCTTCACGCGTACGTTCACCAACTCCGGCAAATACAGATAAACCACCATGTCCTTTGGCAATGTTATTAATCAATTCCTGAATCAAAACGGTTTTACCAACTCCGGCACCACCAAATAAACCGATTTTACCCCCTTTTGAATAGGGTTCAATCAAATCGATTACTTTTATACCGGTATATAAAGGTTCGGTAGAAGTTGACAACTCATCAAATTTAGGCGCAGGTTTGTGAATAGGGCTCCCTTTTTCGCCTTCCGTTGGCAAAGCTTCCATACCATCAATAGGCTCACCGATTACATTAAATAAACGGCCGAAAACTTTTCCTTTGGGCATTTTTATGGGTGCGCCCAATAATTCCACCTCTTTACCACGTTGTAATCCGTCGGTTGAATCCATGGCAATGGTTCGGACGGTATTTTCACCGGTATGTTGTTGTACTTCCAATACGACTTCTTGACCATCAGGACGGGTCACTTTCATGGCGTCATAAATTTTTGGAAGACTAATATTCTCACCTTCAAAAACTACATCGATAACCGGACCGATGATTTGAGATATTTTTCCTTTTTGTTGTGACATTATATTATATTTTAATCTGTTTTTAAGTTAAATTAATTTTTTAAGGCTTCTGCCCCACTGACAATTTCTAATATTTCGCCTGTAATAACCGCCTGTCTGGCTTTATTGTATTGCAGGGTTAGTTCGTCTTTCATTTCTTTGGCATTATCCGTAGCTTTGTGCATAGAGGTCATCCGTGCGCCATGCTCTGATGCCCATGCATCTCTGATTGCTTTATAAAATTGGGTACGCAAAGATTTAGGGATTAATTCTAAAACTATTTTTGCTTGTGAAGGCTCATAAATATAGTCTAAAACGACCTTATTACCAACCGCAATATCTGTCTTTATAGGCAAAAACTGTTCAGTTTTAACAATCTGTGTCGCAGCATTTTTAAAACTATTATAAATCAGGACGACTTTATCATATTTTTTGTCGACAAAATCATTCATGATTTCTTGAGCAATTTCAGCAACATGTTCATAAGTTAAATTATCAAACAAATCACTTTTGTTAGCAATGACCTTATATTTTTTGGACAATTGATCATAACCTTTTTTACCAATAGTCAAAATTTCGACCTCTTTACCGGCATATTCATTGTCAATTAAGCGCATCGTTTGCTTGATAATATTGGTGTTGAGCGCCCCACACAAGCCACGGTTAGAGGTAATAGGGACTAAAAGCACCTTCTTTACTTCTCGTAGGGCAGCATAATCGCCTCCCAAGTCTGCATCGAGATTTGCACTCAGTCCGGATAAAAGCTCAGTTAGCTTTTCGGCATATGGGCGCATTTTCTCAATGGCATCTTGTGCTTTTTTTAGTTTTGCTGCCGATACCATTTTCATCGCGTTGGTAATCTGCATAGTACTACCAACGGATTGAATTCTGGTACGTATATCTTTTAAATTGGCCATATTAATTAATTTTTAAAAAACCAATGGTTTTTACTGTTTATATTTGGCTGCAATTTCTAAAGCGGCTGCTGTTAATACATCGGCTATTTCATCATTCCATTTTCCCGAACGTATCGCATCTAATGTGTCGCGGTGTTTGGCGTTCAAATAGTCTAAGTAATCACGCTCAAATTCTTTTACTTTTTCTACCGGAACATCTTTTAAAAGATTTTTAGTACCGGCAAAGATGATAGCAACTTGCTCTTCAACCGGCATAGGCTGATGTTGACCTTGTTTTAAGATTTCAACATTACGACGACCTTTTTCGATAACACTTAAAGTAACAGGATCCAAGTCAGAACCAAACTTGGCAAAAGCTTCCAATTCGCGGAATTGTGCTTGGTCCAGTTTCAAAGTTCCAGCTACCTTTTTCATGGGTTTAATTTGTGCCGAACCACCAACACGTGACACTGAAATACCCACGTTAATAGCCGGACGCACACCAGAGTTAAATAGGTCAGATTCTAAGAAAATTTGTCCATCGGTAATAGAAATGACGTTGGTCGGAATATAAGCCGAAACGTCACCGGCTTGTGTTTCAATAATAGGTAGGGCCGTTAGTGAACCACCGCCTTTTAACATCGGTTTTAAAGGTTCGGGAACATCGTTCATTTTTTTGGCTACCTCATCATTCTCAATAACTTTAGCCGCACGTTCTAACAAACGTGAATGCAAATAGAAAACATCACCCGGATAGGCTTCACGTCCCGGTGGACGACGTAATAACAAAGAAATTTCACGATACGCAACCGCTTGTTTAGATAAATCATCATAAACAATCAAGGCATGACGGCCGGTATCTCTAAAGTATTCACCAATAGCTGCACCGGCATAAGGAGCATAAACTTGCATAGGTGTAGGATCGGAGGCATTGGCTGCAACAATAGTGGTATAGGCCATAGCACCGGCATCTTCTAAGGTTTTGTGTATCTGTGCAACGGTCGAGGCTTTTTGTCCGATAGCGACATAGATCGCATAGACCGGCTCGCCTTTGTCGTAAAATTCTTTTTGATTGATGATGGTATCAATGGCTACGGTTGTTTTTCCGGTTTGACGGTCCCCAATAATCAATTCCCGTTGGCCACGGCCAATTGGAATCATGGCGTCAATAGCTTTGATACCGGTTTGTAAAGGTTCGGTTACCGGCTGACGGTATATGACTCCCGGCGCCTTGCGCTCTAAAGGCAAGGTAATTTTGTCGCCCTGAATGGGTCCTTTTCCATCAATAGGTTCGCCCAAGGTGTTAACCACCCGGCCTATAATACCTTCGCCTACCGGAATGGACAAAATGCGGTTTAAACGTTTAACGCTAGAACCTTCTTTAATATCGGTATAGGGACCTAAAATTACAATCCCTACATTATCTTCTTCTAAATTTAGCACAACACCTTCCGAGCCGTTATCAAATTCGACCAATTCACCGTATTGTGCATTATTTAAGCCATATACTAAGGCAATCCCGTCACCAACTTGCAAGACGGATCCGGTCTCTTCGATAGAAGCTTTTGAATCGACGCCGGCAAGTTGTTCTTTAATGATTGCCGAAATTTCTGATGGTTTTATTTCTGCCATAATATATATTAATTTTTATGCTTCTAATTTTGATTTAATTTTTGCCAATTTTCCGGACACGCTGGCATCATAACGCAAATCGTCCAAATTTAAAATAAACCCGCCAATCAAACTGGGGTCGACGGTGTTAATTAAATGGATTTGATTACTTCCGGTAATGTCTTTAACTTTCGCTAAAATTTTACTTTTTAAGTCATCTGTTAAAGGAATAGCTGAGGTAAGCTTTGCTTCTTTAATTCCTTTATGCGCTTTGTATAACCGATCAAAAGCTACAGCAATATCTTGCAACAAGCTTAAACGGTCCTTTTGCCCTAAGAGTTGCAATAATTTGCGGGTTGCGGCTGATACCTTTTGTCCAAAAATTTGCTCGACAATGGCCATTTTTTTTGAGGCTGGGACTGTTGGATTCTTCAAAACTTTGATTAATGCCGGATTTTCTTCAAAAGTCCGCTTGATCAACTGCATATCATTTTGAACGGTCTCAAGTTGGTCCGCAGACAATTCAAAAAGGGCTTTGGCATAGCGTTTGGCTGCTTTCATATTAGTTTAATTTTATTTCTGAAACTAATTTCTCAGCTTGTTTCAACTGCTTGTCTTTATCTTTAAGTTCTTCACCAAGAATTTTTTCGGCTATGGTAACAGATAATTCAGAAACTTGATTTTTAAGCTCATTAATAGCCGCTTGCTTTTCACTTTCAATAACTTGTTTGGCTTTCAAAATTTCTTTGTTAGCCTCTGCTTTGGCTTCTTCTCTTGCCTTATTGATAATTTGTTCTTTAAGCACTTTGGCTTCTTTTAACATTTGATCTCTTTCGGCACGTGCTTCATTTAAGATTTTTTGATTATCTGCTTGTAAACGCGCCATTTCTTCACGTGCTTTGTCTGCTTCAAGCAAAGCATTTTCTATGGATTGCTCACGTTCTTTGACAGCATTTAAAATGGGTTTCCAAGCAAATTTTTTGAGTAACCAGAAAAAGATCAAGAAAAATACGGTCATCCAAAAAATTAGCGTTTCGGGTGATGTTAAATTCATATTTCAGTTTTTTTTAAGTTTTAATTTTTTTTAGCTATAAGAAAGAAAATCTTAAACCAACCGTTTAAGATTTTCTTTCAGCAATTCGGATTACTTAATCATCGCTACAACTACCGCAAATAAAGCAACACCTTCTACAAGTGCTGCAGCAATAAGCATAGCTGTTTGAATTTTGTTAGCGAATTCAGGTTGACGTGCCATAGCTTCTGTGGCAGACCCCCCGATTCTTCCGATTCCGATTCCTGCGCCGATTGCTGCCAATCCTGCGCCGATTCCTGCTAATGATCCCATAATTTATAGTTTTTAGGGTTAATACTGATTTAAATTTTATTATGCTGTTTGTTTGTTCGTTTCAATTTCGTGTTCATGCTCATGTCCATGGTCTTCAATAGCCAGCCCGATAAATAAAGCGGACAAGATGGTGAAAATGTAAGCTTGTATAAATGCCACCATCAATTCGATAAAACTCATAAAGATGACAAAAAAGCCCGATACTGGTGACACCATTAAGGTCCCGCCGATAAAAATTAGTGCTACCAAACTAATCATAATGGTATGACCTGCCAAAATATTGGCAAACAAACGCACCATTAAGGCAAAAGGCTTGGTAAACATACTTAATATTTCAATCGGTATCATAATGGGCCATAAAAGCTTAGGGACATCAGGTGTTAGTATGTGTTTCCAATAATGCTTATTACCGCTTAAAGTGGTAATAATAAAGGTAAATACCGCCAAGACAAATGTCACATAAATATTGCCGGTTAAATTATACCCAAAAGGCGAAAATGGAATTAACCCGATAAGGTTACTAAACAAAATAAAAAAGAAAACCGTCAATAAATAAGGCATATATTTTTCATATTTATCTTTGCCAATATTTGGAATCGCCACATCATCGCGGATGAAAATGATGATAGGTTCAACAAATCCGGCAATCCCTTTGGGCAGTTTCTTCGGATTTTGATAAATTTTGGCCGAAAAATACATGACAATAAATAACAAAGTGAAAGCAAGCAGGATCCCTGTTACATTTTTTGTTATGGAAAAGTTCAAAGGACGCATGTAAAAATCAAAAGCGGAAGGATGTTCGGCATTTTTTAGCTTGTCAGCATAATATATAACCTCGTGTAGTCGGACAAATCGATTTCCTTTGGCGTCTGTCACCACTACTTTTCCTTCGTTATCACCTTTAAATTTTGCCGAAGAGAAAATGCTTAAACCTTTATCTGTCCAAAGAATAACCGGCAAATGAATAGTTTTATGAAAAAAAGGTATTTCAAATTTAAAATCATGCGAGTCGGACAAATGATGAGCAACCAATTCGCCTACGTCAAATTGCTCTTTTCCGTTTGTTTCGCCGGAATGATGTTCAGAAGTGCTATGCTCTGCCTCAGATACCTCATGCGCTTGCGCAAAAAGGCCAAAATTACTTAAAAATAAAGCTAAGAATAAGTATCTTAATATTTTATGCATCATGTCTTGTCTAAGATTTTTGCAAAAGTACTATTTTTTTTTATTATGACAATTTTTTTTTAAATCCAGACATCATTTCTTGATGGGAGAACTGAGCAATTAAAGCAAGCCCTCTAATCAGACCATTTATCCCCAGCTTTGAACCTATTTTCCTTAAACTTTTACTACCTCTTGACTTTTGAATTATATTTGCGCTGTAATTGTTGGGAATAAGCCGAAAAACCAACTAAAAAAAGGAGTAGGTAAAACGAAAACACAAAAAAATTACTATTATGAAAAAATTATTATTTTTAGCACTTGTCGCTTTAACCACATTTAATTTAACTGCGCAAGAAACACATTTTGGCGCCAAACTTACCGGAAGTTTTACCAGTTTCAAAGCCTCAGGTAGTTTTGCTTCTGTGTGGAATGATAACTCCAAAGGCAAAATTAACCTTGAAATTGGCTTAGTCGGCGAATTTATGTTATCAGACCAATTTGCCTTAGCCACCGAATTAAACTATGCCGGTGAAGGGGATGTTTTTGAAACATCCGGTTTAAAAACGACCATTTTCACCTCTTATGTACAAGTACCAGTCATGGCCAAATATTATGTTAATGATAATATCAGTTTAAATTTTGGCCCCCAAATAGGCTTTTTAATGTCTGCGGACTCAGAATCAGAACTAACACTTAACGGCAACACATCAACGGATTCTGAAGATATTAAAGACCAATTCAATTCTACTGAATTCGGTTTAAATGTTGGTGCCGGTTATAAATTTGACAACGGTCTGTTTTTAGACCTTAGATACACCGCTGGCCTAAGCAAGTTATTAAAAGATGACTCTACAGGCAATCTTAAATCAAGTGGTATAAAATTCGGAATAGGATACTTCTTTAAATAAAATTTAAAGCCCTATCATTATTTTAACAGCCGTCCTTTGGGGCGGTTTTTTTTATGATGCCCAATCCGGTAGATGATGCCAATGGATATTAAATAACCATGTCATATAAAAATAAGCCACCAACGTCAATATGGCAACGCCTATTATATTCAACCAAAAACCCGATTTTACCATATCACTTATTTTTAAACGATTACTCCCAAATACTATGGCATTGGGCGGTGTGGCAACCGGCAACATAAAAGCAAATGATGCAGCAATGGTAGCTGGAATCATTAAAAACAACGGATTGATTTTTACCGCAACAGACAAGGCGGCCAATATGGGTAAAAAGGTTTCCACTGTGGCGGTATTTGATGTAAATTCAGTTAAAAAAGTAATGGTTGCGATGACTATCAGTAATAACACAATGGGTGATAAATTTTGTAAAGCCGTCAAGCGCTGCCCAATAAAAGTTGATAACCCTGACTCCTTGAATCCGCTCGCCAAAGCAAAACCACCGCCAAATAATAAAATAATATGCCAAGGAATACGTCCGGCTGTTTGCCAATCCATCAAAAAATGAGATTTCTTTTTATTTTTGGCTGGTATCAAAAAAAGCAAAATAGCGACAAATATCGCTACACTGCCATCGGTGATCCATTGACTATGTGAAAATAAAACAGACCAGCCAGGAATTTTAATCGAACCAACACGAACCGGATTTCTAAAAAGCCACAATAGAGCTAAGCCTATAAATAAACTCAACACCCATTTTTCTTCATATGACATAACTCCCAAATCTTTAAGCTCTTTACTAATGACGCCTTTTCCTATTTTCAATTTAGTTGTTGTTTTACTAAAAAACAAAAAGTACAAATACCCATAGGTTACCAACAATAAAATAGCAGTGAGTGGAAAGGCAAAAGTAAACCAATGTGCAAATGAAATTTCGGGTGCATCAGGGAAATATATTTTATATATTCTGACAAAAGATAAATTAGGAGGCGTACCTATTAAAGTGGCAATCCCTCCTATGGATGCCGCATAAGCAATTCCCAGCAACAAGGCTTTTTCAATATTTTTTATTGCCTTAGGCGTATTTAATTCTTCCATTTTGGCAACAATAGATAAAAGAATAGGCACCATCATCATGGTGGTGGCAGTATTAGAGACCCACATAGACAAAAAAGCCGTTGTTAGCATAAAACCTAATAATAATCGCGCCGGACTAATCCCGATCAACAATAATAAATGGAGAGCAATACGCTTGTGCAAGGTCCATTTTTCCATGGCCAAAGCCATCAAAAATCCGCCGATAAATAAAAAAATTACATGGTTAAAATAAGTAGAAGCAACTGCTTTGCCACTCATTATTCCTAAAAATGGGTATAATGCTACCGGCAACAATGCTGTGACGGCCAAAGGTACCATTTCGGTCATCCACCAAATGGCCATCAAAAGGCCCAATCCGGCCATGTAAGCAATTTGCGGATGTTGTTGATCTAAACTATAAGGGAAAATCAAAAAAAATACAAAAACAACAAGCGAAACGATAAAAGCTCCTTTTTTAACATCGGCTATTTGATCCATAATGATTTTTTTTAATAAAGTTATGGTTTTTTATTAAAAAATTACGACAATAAAGTCCTTAAATAACAAAAATTCCAGCCAAAGCCGGAATTTTTAATAAAAAACCTGAAAGTTTTATTGTTTTTTGTTAGGATTATCTACTTGTATTTTGTCCCCCGGTTTTAAACGTTTACTAACCAAATTATAAGGACCGACAATAATTTCTTCGCCCTCTTTAAGTCCTTTTTTTATTTCGATATTACGGTCATCTTGAATCCCGGTTTCAACCACTTTTATTTTGGCTTTGCCATGGTCGTTAACGAAAACAACTTCAAATTTAGCGTCATCTTCCATTTTGGGTTGTTTCTTCCTCATACTTTTGGCTAGGGTGTCAGAGCGGACAGTCACCGCACTTATTGGCACAGCCAAAACATTATGTTTGACATTACTGATAATATCTACCGACGCGGTCATGCCCGGACGAAAAGGGGACGTGTTTTTAGGTTTTCCTTTGAGTAGATCTTTGTATGAATTTTCTAAAATTCGAATTTTTACCTTAAAGTTAGTAATTTGATCACCACTACCCTGAGTGTTATCAGCCGAATTGGCTATTTCGGTAATAATCCCTTTAAATCGCTTTTTTAAGTAAGCATCGACATCAACATTAGCCGAATCGCCTATTTTTATTTTAACAATATCATTTTCGTTAATATCAACCACGGCTTCCATATTGTTCAAATTGGCCAAGCGCATTATTTCAGTTCCGGTCATTTGCTTAGTTCCGACCACCCGCTCGCCCATTTCGACATTGAGCTTGGAAACTGTCCCGCTTATTGGAGCATAAATGGTGGTGCGAGATAAATTATCTTTGGCTTCGTTCAAATTGGCCAATGCCGAATTGACAGAAAAACGCGCTGCATTTTTATTGGCCAATGCGACTTTGTAATTGGTCTGAGCTTTATCAAAATCGGCTTTGGATATAATGCCTTTTGCAAATAATTGTTTATTGCGTTCATAATCTTGCTCGGCACTTACTAAGCGGGCTTGAGCTTGTGCCAAGTTAGCACGTGCATTGTCAACCGCTGCTCTGGCTCTTTTTAGTCCGGATTGATATAAGTCAGGGTTAATCTTAACCAATAAATCACCTTTTTTGACTTCTTGACCTTCTTTTACAGGCAAAGCAATAATTTCACCGGACACATCCGAAGAAATTTTAACTTCTTTTTCGGGCTGTATTTTGCCGGAACCGGTTACTGTTTCCATAATATCTGTTCGACTGACTTTTTGGGTAAAAACTTTTTTGCCGGTTGCAGACTTCCCTAATTTTCCGGTAGCTGCCGCTACGGTTAAAGCGATAACTAATAAGACGCCTGCGATGATGATGTATTTTAATTTCATTTGTTTTTGGTTATTTGGTGATACTGATTTTTAATGTTTTGTCATTCCTATGGAATTGAATTGTAATAACAATTAATTAAATTACGAGATTTCTCACTACGTTCGAAATGACAGAATTTGTTTGTTATTCCGATAGAGCCCCAGAGGAATAGAGGGGCGGTGGACGAGGAGAAGTCTTTAACTTTTACTTCCATAGCACATTCTTATTTGGTCTTAATAACAGGATTTATCGTAAATTCCAAAATTTTAGATTTTAAAAAATATTGGTATTTTGCATTGATAAATTGCGCTTCGGCACGTTGATATTTGGTTTTTAAATTGTTTAAATCAAATATATTTAAAAGACCGACTTTAAATTTTTCGACAGCATAATCATAGGCTTTGCGCTGCGCTTTTAGGTTTGCTTCGGCCGCTTTCATGCTTTGAAAAGCTGCCTGTAAATCTTTTTGCATTTTATAAATGTCGCTACGCAATTTCTTTTCGGTGTTCAAAACATTAATCTTTATTTTATCATATGTCAAGCGGGCTCTGTTTACTTGAGAACGGACATTTAAGCCATTTAAAACAGGAATACGCAAACTTAAACCATAAGTGGTTCCTTGGTTGTTTTTAACCTGATCCCAAAACGGGTCAGCCGGCAAAGTATTTCCACCAAAACCGATACGGGCCCGGTCGGAATAACGCGTATTAACATTGGCAAAAGCCGATAACGAGGGCAAATAATTAGCCCACGCCGCTTGTATTTGAAGATGCGCAATTTTGGCTTGGGTTTGGGTTTGCTTCAATTTTAAATTGGTTTCACGGGCTTTCTCAAATAATTCTTCGGGTGAAGACTTGAGTAAACCGGTATCAATTTTTAAACCGGACAACTGCTCATCGATACTGAAATTCTTAAAGTCATTGAGCTCTAATAATTGTGCCAAATTAAGTTTGGCCAATTCATAAGCATTTTCGGCCTGTACAACTTGCAAATGGTCATTAGTAATTTGCGCTTCGGCATCGGCTAAGTCTCCTTTTGGCAAAACACCGGTTTTGATCATTTCAAGGGTCCTCTCTTTTTGTTTAATACTATTTTCGAGCTGCGCTTTGGCCGACTCATAATTTTCTTTATTAAGCAAAATTTGAATATATGCCGAAGCAATTTGCATATCTATATTTGTTTTTAAATCGGCGTATTGGTATTGTGCCGATAAAATATCGAGCAGCGATTTCTTGTAATTGTAATGATTTTTTAAGCCGTTAAATAAGTTCAGATTAGTACTTACAGAACCATTTCCTCCGAAAGTGGTTTGATTTTCGAGAATGCCGGTGGTAAAGTTTTGGGTCAATCCACTGTTCCACGAGGCGGAAGCATTAGCATTGATATTGGGCAAAAAAGCCGCTTGCGCTGCTGTTTTATTAATTTTGGCTTGCTCGATGTCGAGCCGGCTTTGTTTGAGTTGCAGATTGTGTTGGTGAGCATAATCAATACTTTTTTGCAAAGACCATTTTTGTTGGCCAAAGCCGGATATAGAGAGTATTAAGAAAGCCAGATGAAAATATTTTTTCATTGTATGTTTATATTTTGGATAAAGTTAGCGGTTATAATTGAATCGCATTTATCTCTTAACGAAAATTTAAGTTTTTTGTTACAAACCTGCTCTCAAAGATTTTATTCTTCTACATCCCCCATAGGCAATTGCTTTTTGGCTTTGGCACCTAATTCTTTTAGTTTTTCGACACTTCTAACCAAATTACCTTTTCCGGTATGCAATTTATTAACGGCTTTGCCTAAGCTATCTTGTGCTTGGTTTAATTTTGTTTCAACTAATTTTAAATCGGATACAAAGCCATGAAACTTATCGTACAAAGCGCCGGCTTTGGTGGCTATTTCCAAGGCATTTTTACGCTGTTTTTCGTTACGCCACATGTTATCGACTATTTTTAAAGTAGCCAACAAAGTGGAAGGCGTTACCATTACAATGTTTTTTTCGAATGCATAATTATAGAGTTCGGGGTCTGACTTGAGCGCCAAAGAAAAGGCAGGCTCTACCGCTATAAACATTAAAATAAATTCGGGGGATTGTCCCTGCAGCAAGGTGTCATAAGATTTTTTGGCCAGTCCGTCAATATGTGCTTTTAACGAGGCTAAATGTTGTTTGATATAAATTTTTTGTTCTGCCTCATCATCTGTATTAACATAGCGTTCGTAGGCGGTTAATGAAACTTTGGCATCGACAATTATTTTTTTTTGGTCGGGCAACTGTATCACCACATCGGGTTGCACCCGCATACGGTTGGTTCCTTCGGTTGCTTTAAAACTTTGTTGCACAAAATATTCCCGGTCTTTTTCCAAGCCGGATTTTTCTAATAAACGGTTCAATATAGTTTCGCCCCAGATACCCTGCGTTTTACTTTCTCCTTTTAAGGCTTTGGTTAAGTTTAACGCATCTTGACTAAGCCGCTGATTGAGTTTTTGCAATTCGGTCAATTGTTCTTTTAAGGCAAAATGACGGCCTATGCTTTCCTTTTCATTTTTTTCTACCTTTTCTTTAAAAGCTTTCATGGCTTCTTGAAAAGGGGTTAAGATTTGCGACATATTTGTCCGGTTAAGTTCGGTAAATTTTTTCGATTTCTCGTCCAATATACTTTGGGCCAAATTTTTAAATTCTTTGCGCAAAGTTTCCTCTTTTTGTTTAAAATTGTCTTTAGCCGACTGCCACTTTTCTTCCCATGTTTTTATTTGACCCTGAAGAACCGTGATCTCCTGTTCTTTATCATTGAGCTGTTGCAAAAAGTTTTTTTCCTTTAAAAATAATGCTTGCTGATGTTGCGCTTGCAGTTCGGCTTTTTCCTTTTCAAAATCTACTTGCATCCGGTTCATTTGTTCTTTCATTCCAGCCAAAACATCTTCTAATTCTTTTTTTTCTGCTTCAAAAACCTGTTCATGGCGGGTTAACAGTTTCTGTTGTTGGATTTTAAACCAAATAAAGGACAATAAAAAGCCGGTTAAAAAAGTCAGCAAAGCTATCAGAATAAACATAATTGTGTTCATGTTATAACAAGTTATTTAATATTTCAAAGATAAGCTTTTTAGGGTTTTTAGTTTTATATTTTTTAATAAATGCGGAAAAAAGCGAAAGTTTAAATAATTTAATTAATTTTGGACACATATATCCGGCTAATTTCATTCAAATGAAACACTTTTGGTTTATCTTTTCTTTTTTAACAATTTTAGGGGCTTACGGGCAAAATCAACTTAGTGTCGATTCGTTATATCAACCGGACCCACATTATTTAGAAGACCAAATTTATTTTGGCATCTCTTATATGGTGCTCAAAAACTTACCCGAAGGCATGCAACAAAACGGATTTTCTAATGCTGTCAAGTTAGGTTTTATCCGGGATATTCCGGTTAATGAACGCCGTAACTTCGGCTTTGGCATTGGGCTTGGTTTATCATGGAAAGCATTTTATCAAAATTTGCGCGTCAGTGTGGATGAACAAACAGGCGCTATAAATTATTATTTGCTTACGCAAGAGAAATATATTAGTAACTCTTTTCATTTCAGACAATTAGATATACCATTAGAAATCAGGTTACGCGGAAGCACTCCCGAAAAGTATAAATTTTGGCGCATTTACGGTGGCTTAACCGTTTCGTATGTCTATGGCAACTCGGCAAATTATGTAACCAATAAAATAAATGTCAGTTACCAAGATATTCATATTATCGAGCCCTGGCAATTTAACCTGCATTTATCAGCCGGTTATGGCACATGGAATTTTTCATTTTCTTATGGGTTAAGTCCATTGCTCAAAAGAGACTTACAGCTCAATGGTCAAAATTTTAATATTAAAAGTATGGATTTTGGCATTATGTATTATTTCTTATAAAAATGCACGGCTTTAAATCAAACATTCCTCGACATTTTAACAAAGTCTTTGCAAAGCTTTATTTAATAAAACCTTAACTTTGTATTTCTCGTTTGTGGCACAATTTTTTCACAATAATTTTTTAGTAGAATGAATAAAACATTAAGATTTATGAAAAAGAATTATAAAATAATTTTAATCGTTATTGGATTGGCCGGTATATTATGGTCTTTTAGACAGCAACAAGTCGTAAAAGATAAAAAAGCTGCTATTATTACCGGTGTTAAGCGTGTCATTGAATACGCTCATTACCATCCGGCGTATGTCAATAACGATTTTTCGGAGAAAGTTTTTAAAGAGTTTATTGAAGATTTAGATCCTTCCAAAAGATATTTTTTACAGTCGGATATTGATGCCTTATCGGCCTACAAAGATTCAATTGATAATGAAATACGCGAAGGAAAAAGTGATTTTTATAAAAAAGCTTATGCCATTATTCAACAAAGGCAAGCAGAAAGTGTCGATTATATCAATGACATTTTAGCCAAAGGCTTTGATTTTAACAAAGATGAAATACTCAATATTGATTATAAAAAAATAAAACCTGCCAAAACCAAAACCGAATTAAAAGAAAGGTGGCGAAAATATTTAAAGTTCAACACTTTATCACGTTTGTACGACAAAATAAAAGCACAAGAAAAAAAACAGGAAAAGGACCATACTTTTAAGCCCAAATCCAGAAAAGAATTGGAAAAAGAAGCTCTGAAAGCGACCAAAAAATCCATAAAAACTTACATCGATGCCCTCAAAGATATGGAAGATATGGATTATTTTTCGATGTATATGAATGCCATTACCATGCAAAACGATCCGCATACCAATTACTTCAGTCCGCAAGGAAAAGAACGCTTTGACACCAGTATGTCCGGAAGTTTTGAAGGAATTGGCGCCCGTTTGCAAAAAGATGGTGATTATGTCAAAATAATAGAAATTATAGCCGGAGGTCCGGCATGGAAAGAAGGCAAATTAAAAGTAGGCGACCTTATCCAAAAAGTAGGACAAGGCGATGATGAACCGGTAGATATTATGGGCATGCGTCTTTCTAAAGTGGTAAAATTGATTAAAGGACCCAAAGGCACAGTGGTCAAATTAATCGTCAAACGTGTGGATGGCAGCATCGAAACCATTCCGATTGTTCGTGACAGAGTAGAGTTGGAAGATACCTTTGCCAAATCTTTGCTTATCAGTGATAAGGATAAACGCTTCGGCTATATTTATTTGCCTAAATTTTATATCAATTTCAAAAAACGCAATCAACGTTCGGCTGCAACTGATATCAAAAAAGAATTGAAAAAATTAAAGGCTAAAAATGTCAAAGGTATAATTTTAGACTTGCGCAATAATGGCGGAGGCTCTCTTTCGACGGTAATTGATATTGCCGGTTACTTTATTGACAAAGGTCCCGTGGTTCAAGTCAGAGACAAAAAGAATGATGTTGAAGTCTTAAAGGACAAGGATAAAGAAATTATTTATAATGGGCCTGTTGTCGTATTAATCAATGAGCTGTCTGCTTCTGCTTCAGAAATTTTGGCTGCTGCTTTACAAGACTATAACCGTGCCATAATTATAGGCGGTAAATCTTACGGTAAAGGAACCGTTCAAAATTTAATAGGACTAAACCGTGTTCAGGGAGACGCTTTTGGCGATTTAGGCGCTTTAAAGTGGACCACTAAAAAATTCTACCGCATAAATGGTGGGTCAACGCAGCAAAAAGGTGTTACCCCCGATATTTTTTTGCCGGATAATTATATGTATTTAAAAATCCGCGAAGAAAATGAACCCACTGCTTTGGCTTGGGACAAAATTGATGCCGCTGATTATCATTTATATTCTATCCCGCAAAAACAGAAACTGATCCAAGAAGAACAAAAACGAATTAACCATACGCCTTTGTTTAAACACCTTAAAGAAAAAGCCAAATGGATAGCTGACAATAAAAAGGATCAAACCATTTATTTAAAATTGGATAAATATATTGCCGATTTGAAAAAATCTGAAAAAACAGGTAAAAAATTTGATAGTTTGACCAAATTTAAATCGGATTTTGATATCGAATCCTTACCGGAAGATATACAGGCTAAAGCCAAGGATACGGTTTTTAAACACAAACGCAAAAAATGGATAAACGCGATTAAAAAAGATCCTTATATCAATGAAGCGGTAAAAGTATTACGTAAAGAAACCACGCAATAAAAGCCATGAAAAAAACAGGGTTGTTTTTCGGCAGTTTTAATCCGGTACACATTGGGCATCTTATATTAGCCAACCACATGACAGAGCATACCGATTTGGATGAAGTGTGGTTGGTGGTCAGCCCGCATAATCCGCTTAAGAAAAAATCGACTTTGCTCAATGACAGGCAGCGATTAATGATGGTGCGGTTGGCAATCGAAAATTATCCGAAATTAAAGGCATCAAATATCGAATTTGATATGCCGCAACCCAATTATACCATTGACACACTGACCGTTTTGCAGGAAAAGTATCCCAAACATAAATTTGCATTGCTTATGGGAGAGGACAATTTGGCCGGTTTGCATAAATGGAAAAATTACGAAGCCATTTTGGCTTATTATCAAATATATGTTTACCCGCGCCTCAGTTCCAAAAAGGTGCCGGAAGAATTGGCTGCCCATCCTTCCGTCCATTATGTTAAGGCTCCCATTATTGAAATTTCAGCCACGCAAATCAGGAAAGACATCAAAGCCCGTAAAAATGTGCGACCGCTTTTGCCCCCCGAAGTTTATCAATATATTGAAGAAATGAATTTTTATAAATAGATTTTTTGTATTTTCGTAAACAAATAAATCCGTGTAAACATGAGCCTTGTAGAATTAAAAGTTGAAAGAATACAATACAGTGAAACACAAACCGGTGCTTATGTTTTGTTTTTAAGTGAACCTGTTACCAAAAAGAAATTACCTATAGTTATTGGCGGTATGGAAGCACATTCCATCACCATGGGATTAGAAAAGGACATTATTCCGCAGCGACCGCTGACCCACGATTTGATGAAATCCTTAATGGAAACATATGGCATTAATTTACGCAAAGTCATTATTAATAAGTTTGACCAGGGTATTTTTTATGCCATGCTTATTACCGAAAAGGATGGTATTGAAAAAGCCATTGATTCGCGCACTTCCGATGCGGTGGCCATGGCTGTCCGGTTTAATGCTCCCATTTATTGCGAAACAGGTATTTTAGAAGAAGCCGGTATTTTTTTAAACGAAGAAAATATCCAACACCATTCATTTGAAGAATCTGAATCGATGGAAATGGAATTGGACAATTTATTGAATGAAATTGAGCAAATGAGCAAACCTGCTGATGAAAACGAACCGGCATTAAATCCGGAAGAACTATCTGAAAAAGAAAAATTGTCACAGGCTTTGTTTGGGAAGAAAAAAGTTTTTTATACCAAAAAAGACCTTCAAAAAATGCTGGACAAAGCCATAGAAGAAGAAGCCTATGAGCGGGCTGCCAAACTCAAACGCTTTCTTGAACTATTTTAATGACGGCTAAAAATTATAAGTAATATAACCCCTTTGTACTGCTGGAGCCGAAGTATCACTGTTAAAAAAACTCTCTTTGGCAGCTTCCAAGGCATTTTCTATTAAACAAGTGGCATCAGTTGTAGATTTATCTTTATTAAACTTAGCCTCAATTACTTTTCCCGAAGGGTCTATTACAATATCGATAACCACCAAACCACTCATATATTCAGGGCATGTGTATAAAGGATTGGCCATATAAATATCATAACGGTTCTTTAAAAAATAGCGGATATTACTATCACCGGTAAACCGTACTTCCTTTTTGTTTTCTTTTTTAGGCGATTCCTGGTCCGTCGAAGATGACATATTTTGCTTTTGCTTACGGTTTTCATAAAATTTCTTCAATTCTTCTTCGTGATGCTGACGGTATTCTTCAAAAGATTTTTCTTCTTGCAAAGCATTGGAAGCCACATTGGTATTATATTTTTGATGGACATATTTTTTTATGTCCGGTAAAGTCAACTTTTCCTCAGGTTTTAGATCTTTAAAATCAAAATCATCATCGACAAAATCAACGGCATAAGTTACTTCTTTTGGTTTTTCTTTAAAACCAAGTTTAAACATCATGACGATTATCAGCAATTCTATCAAGAGAGCCAATACCAAGGCTTTTTCAGTATGTGATAAGTTAAGTTTCATTATTTAAATGCTTAATCCATGTTTGATGAGAAACTGCACGGTCAACATTAAAATTGCCTATTTTAGTTCGACGTAGTGACCACAAAAAACCACCCGAATTTAAAGCCTTGCCAAAATCATAGGCCAACGAACGGATGTAAGTACCTTTACTTACCTTAACGCGGAAGTCAACTTTAGGCAAATTAACCGCTAAAATTTCAAATTCTTTTATCTCTATCTCACGAGGTGCAATATCCACCGTTTCACCTTTGCGGGCATGTTCATAAAGCTTTTTACCATTTTTTTTAATAGCTGAAAACATCGGAGGGAATTGTTTTTGGCGACCTGTAAATTTTTTGGCAGTATCTATTATTAATTCCGGTGTAATATGGTCCGTTTCAAAGTGTTGGTCAATGGCTGTTTCCCTGTCATAAGAAGGAGTGGTTGCCCCCAGCCAAAATGTGCCGGTATATTCTTTATCCAGATTTTGAAAGGTATTGATTGTCTTGGTGGCTTTGCCGACACATATCAATAATAAACCCGTCGCTAAGGGGTCTAAAGTACCGGCATGACCCACTTTAAATTTTTTTAATTGATATTTTTTTAAAATAGCATAACGCATTTTGTTGACAACATCAAAAGAAGTCCACGCCAAAGGTTTATCAATCAACACCACTTGTCCTTTCTTCAAACTCTCCAAATCATACATATGTTATATACTTAAAGGGTGAACAAAAAAATGAATGAACAATAATAGTAAACCAATTATGATACGATAATAGCCAAAAATTTTAAAGCCTTTATGACTGACATAATTTATAAAACTTTTGATGGCAATCATGGCCACAACAAAAGCTACAATGTTGCCAATGAGCAAAAGCTGAAGTTGTGTTTGATCCAAATGCAAACCGTCTTGGTAATAATCCCACAACTTTTTTGCTGTGGCGCCTAACATAGTAGGAACAGCTAAGAAAAAAGAAAATTCAGTTGCGGTTTTTCTATTTAAACCTTCAATCATCCCTCCTACAATTGTAGCACCACTGCGTGAGACGCCCGGAATCATAGCCAAGGTTTGATAGAATCCTATTTTCAGAGCTTTTAAGTAATCTATGTTGGTGTCCGTATTATGACCAAACCAATCGTCAATTTTTATCAAAACAAAACCGCCTAAAACCAGCATGACTGCTACTGTCAGCGGGCTTTCGAGCAAACGGTCTATTTGTTTATGCAGTAATAGACCTAAAAAAACAGCCGGTAAAAAGGCAACAAATAATTTTTTATAAAAATCCCATGACTGCAAAAAACGTTTCCAATATAGCACCACGACCGACAAAATAGCGCCTAATTGGATGACTATGGTAAAAAGTTTGGTAAAATCGTCATGGGCAATGCCCATAAAAGAAGAAGCCAAAATCATATGTCCCGTCGATGATACCGGTAAAAACTCCGTCACCCCTTCAATTACAGCTAAAACAATTGCTTGAAAATCAGTCATAGATTATTGTGGTTTGGTCATTATAGCATATATTTCGACAAGTAAGCCCGATAAAATAAGCATTGGGGCAAGTCGAATACGTCTGAAATTAAAGATGGCATCGCTCCACACTTGCGGATCTTTACTGCCACCGCCTGCCATTAGAGCAAAGCCTAAACCTATTAAACCTAAGCCGATGAACATAAATTTATAATTTCTAGGACCAAAAAGCAGGTTTGTTTTAAGAGATTCTTCCGGTTTGTTTTTTTTATTTGTTTTTGTTGACATCTGTTAAAAATTTAAAAATGCATTTGATCGGAATTTAAATTCAACAAGCGCAAGCTTGCAAAATAGGTACTAATTAATGTAATAATTATTCCGGTTACAAAAATACCTGAAAATAAGATAACCAGCAATTTGTAGTCTGTTAAAAATTGAAATTCCGGGAAATAACGGTCTATATAATATAAAATGGATAAGAGAAAAAATGAGGCTAAAAATGCACCTGCAAAACCTAACCAAAAGGCCTTGATTAAAAAGGGTTTTCGGATAAAAGATTTTGTTGCACCAACCAGTTGCATAGTTTTTATAGAGAAACGTTGATTATAGAGGGACAGACGAATAGCACTGTTGATAAGCAGAAAAACCAAAAAGAGGAAAAAACCGGTGATCAGCATAATCCAAAAACTTAATTTTTGAATATTTTGGTTTAATCCTTTGATAAGCGGCTTGTAATATTCATAGTTGACTTCCGAAACAAAATTATTTTTTTGCCAGGCCTGTTTTAGGCTGTCCATTTTTTTGGCATTGACATAAGTACCGTTCAAATTAACTTCCAAATTATCTTGTAATGGATTAAAATCTAAAAATTTAATAAAATCCTCTCCAATATCTTTAGAAAGTTGTGCTGCTGCTTCTTTTTTAGTTACAAATCTGGTTTTTTTAACCTGTGGCGATAGCTTAATTTTTTTTTCAAACTGTTTTATGGCACTCAGCTTGGCATGCTCTTTAAAAAAAACAGTAATCGTTATTTTTTCCTTAAAATGATTGGTTATCTTTTTAGAATTTAAAATAAAAAAACCTAAACTACCCAGTAAAAATAAGACTATGGCAATACTTATCACTACTGAAATATTGGCCGTTATCAACCGGCGCTTCTGATATTTATCAAAAAAATCGTTCAAATCGGTTATTTTTCCGGTAAAATTAAAAAAAATAAACATACATTATCAATATTTTATATTTTTTTGTAACTTTGGCTGTTAAATAGTTTTTTTATGAAAAAAATAGTTTTCTTTGCCTTTTTACTACTTGGTATTCATTATTCTCAATCTCAATTAGTTGATGAATATGAAATCAATGTCGGCTATTCCATCTTTCAAGGAGATTATGGTGTACGTGGTGATTTTACCTCAACCATGGGTAATAGCGGTTTTTTGGTAGGCGGAAAAGCCTATTTTAATCTGCTGGATTATTACCGTGGTGGTTGTTATCCTTGTCAACATGTTAAATTTCCACTAAGTTTCACTATAGGTTATTCATTGTTAAACTTTGATCATGCAGATATAAACACCAGCTCACCGGAAGCCCTTAAGGTGAAAGCTTTTCGTGGCAAAATCTTTCAATCTTCTTTGAGTTTTGGTTTTGAATACCATATTGGGGATTTAAAAAAATACGCCTTTGATGTAGACAACTTCTGGCAAAACTTTGACCCCTATGTCGGCCTAAGTGCCGGTGCTGCAGTTTATGCTGTTAGTTTAAAATCTGATTTAGGTGATTTTAAACTTAATCCCAATGTATTACCCCAAGCCTTTCAAGGTCATGTCTATGACAAACCCAACATTGTTCCGGTCATAACCATGGAAGCCGGCCTTCGTTACAATTTATCCAGTAATATGAATTTGACCATCAACGGAAAATGGCTTTATTATATCAGTGACCGTGTCGATGGCCTATCACCGGACCCTTCTTTGGTTGACAATGTTCATGACGATTGGCAATTTGCCCCTAGCATAGGCATTGTTATTATGCCCGGTGGGGGTGGTTTCTTTGCCCAGCGTTAATTGCAAACTATTTTTAAATAATTTAGAGCCGGACTTTCTATGTCCGGTTTTTTTATGCTGCACCTATTACCAAAAGCAAATAAGAACAATTTTTGCAAGTGTTTATGTGAATTGTAAAAATACATTATAAAATAAGCTATTGATTTTTAATATTTTAAGACATCTCAAAGTTTGCAAAAAAATGACTTATAGTCTTTTATTTGTTAGAAAAAAAAATTACATTTGTGCTATCAAACTCAAAAAAAATAAACTTAAACATGAGAACACTCAAAAATCTATTCTTATTTGCCATCTTCGGACTTATGGCGAGTAATGCTTTTGCACAAGGTACTGTAAGAGGTACACTCTTAGAAGCAAAAACAAACGAGCCGCTTCCCGGAGCTGATGTCGTTCTGGTTGGCACTACCAAAGGTGTTGCCTCAGATTTTGACGGCAATTTTGTTTTAGAGGTGCCTGTTGGGACCCAAAAAATCAAAATTAGTTTTGTCGGTTACGAACCCAAAGTAATTACGGTTCAAGTAAAACAAGGCGAAACAAAGAACTTAGGTAAAATTATTTTGAAACCCACAGCTTCTGCTTTGGGCGAAGTTGTTATTGTCGGTGTGGCTGATATTGCCAAAGAAAGACAAACACCGGTAGCCGTTTCTACCATGAAGGCAGCCGAAATAGAAGAACGTATCGGCACCAAAGAATTACCGGAAGTCTTAAACTATACACCTTCAGTGTATGCAACCAAATCAGGTGGTGGTTTTGGCGATGCCCGTATCAACGTGCGAGGTTTTGACCAACGTAATACTGCTGTCATGATTAACGGTATGCCTGTTAACGATATGGAAAACGGTTGGGTTTATTGGTCTAACTGGGCTGGTTTGGCCGATGTCACTTCTGCCATGCAAGTACAAAGAGGTTTAGGATCTTCTATGTTACCTATCCCTTCTGTCGGTGGTACGATTAACATTTTAACCAATTCTGCCAATAAGAAAAAAGGTGGTGTTGTTGCCGCTACTTTTGGCAATGATAATTACAAGAAATTTTCAGCTGCCTATAATACCGGTTTATTGGAAAATGGCCTTTCTGCTTCTGTTTTATTAAGCCGTTTCAGCGGTGATGGTTATGTTGATGGCACCCAAGGGCAAGGATACACTTGGTTCTTGAGTATTGGCTACAAAATTAATGATAAACATGACTTAATGTTTACTGCTACCGGAGCACCTCAATGGCACCATCAAAGATATTATGCTCCCCGCATTGAAGATTACTTACAATTTGGCGGAAATGGCGATGATCCTAATATCCGATATAATGCAGATTGGGGATATTTAAATGGTGAAGTTTATTCTATGAGAAGAAACTTCTATCATAAACCGATTGCCTCTTTAAACTGGGATTGGCAAATTAATGATGACTCTAAATTGAATACCGTATTATATGGCTCTTGGGGCCGCGGTGGTGGTACTGGAGATTTAGGAAACATCAATCATAATTATGTTTATCCTTATCATGGTACAAGTGCCATCTCGAATTTAGCTACTAGAGACAGCAATGGGTTAATTCGTTTTGATGATATCTATACCTGGAATTCGGGTGGTCACGTTGCTGACTTTGGTCCTGACAGAAGTCCGGATAGCGATGGTTATTACACAAATGATAGTAGACATGGGATTACCCGTCGTGCCTCTATGAACTCTCATGACTGGTATGGATTGATTATGAAATATGATAGAGATTTCAATGAAAACTGGAACTTTATCGGTGGAATTGATTTAAGAACTTATTCAGGCTACCATTATAGAGTTGTAAATAGTGTCTTAGGTGCTGATCGCTATTTCGATAACAGTGATAAAAACCACCCTAATAGATATATTTACCCCAAAGATTTTGTTGAAGCTAATCCATCTTGGAATCCTTTTATTGATATCAAAGGACAAGAAAAAATTGCTTACTTCACACAAGGTAATGTTAGATGGGCCGGTACTTTTGCGCAATTAGAATACAAAAAAGATGACTTATCTGCATTTGTACAAGGTGGTTACTCTAACCAACAATTCCAAAAAATTGATTACTTCTACTATCTAGATTCAGATCCTAATCAAAAAACAGATTGGATTTCAATGGATGGGTACAACATTAAAGGTGGTGCTAACTACAATTTAAATGAACACCACAATGTCTTTGTTAATGCCGGTTATTACAGCAAACAACCTTTGTTTAATGGCGTATTCCCTACTTATCACACTGACGTAAATAAAAATCTTCACAATGAAGATGTAACAGCTTTTGAAGCGGGTTATGGATTTAAAAATGAGCATTGGCGAGTTAATTTGAACGCTTATAATACCAAATGGGCTAACCGTTATAAAGTAATTAGCGACAGAGCAACAAGATCAACCGGCCAAATGGATGGTATTACTGAAATTCATAAAGGTATTGAACTGGAATCTTCAGCTAAATACGGTCAAGTTAAAATAAGCGGTATGGTCTCAGTTGGTGATTGGTATTATCAAGGAGACGTTAAAGATGTAAAAATGTACGATCAAAATCATAACGTTGTTGCAACCAAAGATTTTTACTTAGATGGAGTAAAAGTGGGTGATGCTGCCCAGTTTACGGCCAGATATGGTGTTGATTACAATCCAATTAAAGGACTTTATTTCAACGTAAACCAATTCTTTGTCGATAAACTTTATGCACGCATAGATGCTGCAAGCTTTGATAGACCAAATAATCATGGCTCTTTAAGATTGCCTAAGTATAGTTTAGTTGACGCTGGTGTAACTTATAAATTCCCTGTTAAAAACGTGGGTAAAGTTACCACCCGTTTCACAGTTAACAATGTTTTTGATAAGCATTATATTTCTGACTCATATACTAACCGATTCGCTGGTGACAGTGGTTCTACAGGAACATTATGGAATGGTGTTGATACCGGAAACCAAGTATATTTCGGTTGGGGACGTTCTTGGAACTTTAGCGTGAAGTTAAAATTCTAAGAATTGCTTCACAGAATTTAAATTTTTAACAAAAAGCCCTGCATTTACAGGGCTTTTTTAATATTCCTTCAATTATACTTTAACACTTTTTATAACAAAATATAAATTAAGGTGTCTTATTTTTGCATCGATAAAACAATTTAAAAATAAAATGAAAAAATACACCTTTTTATTAATGGCTATATTCTTAATAATGGCAAGTAAAAGTATAGCACAAACTATGGTTACAGGCAAAGTATATGATGCTGTGGAAAATATACCAATTCAGGGTGCCCGTGTGCACATTGCGGAAAAGAAACGCGAAAGTATAACGGATGAAAATGGTTTGTTTAGTTTTAAAGTCCCCAAGGGGAAATACAAATTAATCATCACCAAGCTGGGTTATGAAACCAAAATAATTTGGCTAAAGATATTAGAACAAGAAAAGATAGACTTAGGTGTCATATACTTAGCACCGGAAACTGAAACTTTAAATCCTGTGATAATAGCAGGTATGGCAGATTTTATCACGACGGATAAAAAACCTGTTGCCAAAACAACCTTAAATAAAATGACAATCAAAAATATGGCTGCCGATAAAGATTTGCCGGAAATGCTAAACCAGCTACCGTCAATCTATGCCACCAAAACCGGCGGCGGTATAGGCGACAGCCGAATAAATATACGGGGCTTTAGCCAACGAAATGTCGCTGTATTAATCAATGGTGTGCCGGTTAATGATATGCAAACCGGTTGGGTTTATTGGAGTAACTGGCTAAATTTGCCGCAAATTAGTAATGCAGCACAAGTTCAACCCGGTATGGGGGCCTCTAAATTGGCTATCCCATCTGTTGGCGGTACCATCAACATCTTAACACAGTCGGCCGCCAAACAAAAGGGCGGCGAAGTAGATTATACCTTGACAAGCTTCGGCATGCATAAAATTACAGCGGCTTACAATACGGGCTTGCTCGATAATGGTCTTTCAGCCTCCGTACAACTAGGCCGTATTAAAGGGAAAGGCTATGTCGATATGACCGATGTTGACGGTTATACCTATTATCTTAACTTAGGCTATATGACACCCAATCAAAAGCACCAAATTATGTTTAATATCATAGGTGGACCCCAAGAACATTATCAACGAAATTATGCCTCAAAATTGTCAGATTATATAAAATATAGTGATGATTCAGATCCAAACATTAAGTACAATAGTGAATGGGGTTACTTAAATGGTAAAGCTTATTCTTGGTCAAAAAACTATTTTCATAAACCTATACTTTCTTTAAATTGGGACTGGACCATAAACAATCGCCTGCAATTAAACACGGCATTATATGGCATGTTTGGCCGAGGTGGCGGCACCGGCGCCATTGGGGCCATAAATTATCATTACCCCAATGATCCTGTTTACACAGGACAGGACGGACAAGTTCGTTTTGACGATATATACAACTGGAACAAAGGAGGACACGTCGCCGATTTTGGTCCTGACAGAGTCCCCGATAGTAATGGTCAATATATTAACAAAATTAATGAGGGTATGACCCGCTATGCTTTTATGAACAATCATGCTTGGCTGGGTGGAATATTTAATTTGAAATACCAATATAATGATGCTATAACCTCAACAATTGGATTAGATTTGCGAAGCACTAAGGGGAAAAATACACTGACAGTTAATGATGTTTTGGGAGCAGATGGATATTTGGATAATTTTGATGTTAATCATCCAAACCGCCTGATTGAACCAAAAGATTTTGTGCCGGCAACATTTGATTGGAATCCTTTTAAAAGCATAGACCCATTGAAAAAAATAGTCTTCTACAACCAGGCCAATATTAATTGGTTAGGTGTTTACAGCCAAATTAATTATAGTAAAAATAAAGTAGATGCATATGTACAAGCCGGTATTTCGAATCAAGGCTTTCAACGTATCGATTATTTTAATTTGCCCGAAGGTCAACAAAAATCCAAATGGGTCTATGTGCCTGGTGGCAATGTTAAAATGGGCATGGGGTATGCCATTAATGACCGGCAATATGTTTTTGTAAATGCAGGATATTTTAGCAAACAACCCTTATATAATGCCGTTTTTCCCAACTGGGGCAGCAATCAGGTAGCTGATGATTTAAGAAATGAAAAAATATATACTACCGAAACCGGCTATAAAATTAAAAAAGGACCTTGGCAAAGTAATATAAATTTATATTATACAATTTGGAAAGACCGTTACGAAACAGTCAGTGATTATATCAACAACCAACAAGTGACGGGAACCCTTAAAAACATTGAAGAAATCCACAAAGGAATAGAATGGGTGAACCGGTTAAAATTTAACAAATTAAGCCTATATCAAATGTTGTCGGTCGGTAATTGGTATTATAAAGGCAATGTGAATAATGTCCCATTATATAACTTTCAACAACAACAGGTTGCCATCAAAAATTATTATTTAGATGGTGTTAAAGTAGGTAATGCCGCTCAATTTACAGCAGCTGTAAAACTCGATTATCGTGTGAACCGGCATGTAAAAGTATACGTATCGCAGCAATATTTTGATAAATTGTACGCAAAAATAGATGTCGGCAGTTTTTCAAATCCACAGCATAAAGGGTCATTAAAATTACCGGCCTACAGTTTGGTTAATGCCGGTATAAATTATCGATATAATCTAAAAAAAATCGGCAAAATAAGTTTGGCTTTTAATATAGAAAACCTGTTTGACAAAAAATATATTTCAGAATCCGCTACCAATATTTTTGCACAAAACGGTTACCCCACATGGCATGGTGTCGATGTAAGAAACCGTGTCTATTTCGGTTGGGGTAGAACCTGTAATTTTTCAGTTAATTTAAAATTCTGATAAAGAATAGTTACCAAAAAAAGAGGCTGTCACAAGAAAATGTGACAGCCCTTTTTTAAACAAATAAATATTTACTAAGAAGATGTGTCCATGGTATGATAAACGTTTTGAACGTCGTCATCCTCCTCCATTTTTTCTAATAATTTTTCGACATCGGCTTGCTGTTCGGGTGTTAATTTTTTAGTCACCTGAGGAATATATTCAAAACCGGAAGACAAAATTTCAAGATTGTTTTCTTCCAAATATTTTTGAATTTTTCCATACTCTTCGAAAGGGGCATAAATTAAAATTCCGTCTTCATCTTCAAAAATCTCTTCGACATTAAAATCTATCAATTCAAGCTCCAATTCCTCTAAATCCATTGGCAAGTTGTCTTTGTTAATTCTGAAATTACAGACATGATCAAACATAAAAATAACAGAACCTGAAGTACCCAAAGTTCCGTTATGCTTGTTAAAATAACTGCGAACATTCCCGACGGTTCTATTATTATTATCCGTAGCCGTTTCTACCAATACAGCAATTCCATGCGGGGCATAGCCCTCAAATAAAACAGTTTTGTAACCTGCCGTATCTTTTTCGGAGGCTTTTTTTATGGCTCGTTCCACATTATCTTTGGGCATATTAGCCGATTTGGCATTTTGTATTGCTGCCCGCAACCGGGCATTTGTTTCGGGATTGGGTCCGCCCTCTTTGACGGCCATAGATATTTCCCTGCCAATTTTGGTGAATGTTTTGGCCATGGTTGCCCAACGTTTAAACTTACGGGCCTTTCTAAATTCAAATGCTCTTCCCATATTTCTCTATCTTTTGTTTAAGCCTTAAAAGCTCATTGAAAATTTTTCGATTAATGTTTTATTGTGGTTATTTTATCAGGATTGTGGTTATATTTAAATAAAATAGCAAACAAAATAGCAATAACCAAAGCATAAATGGCAAAGGTAAACCAAATGGCTTGCCAATCTCTGACCCCGTTTTTGGTAAATAAATCGATAATGTAGCCACTGCCATAAGCGCCAATCATTGCGCCTAAGCCATTGGTCATTATCATAAATAGCCCTTGTGCCGATGCCCGGATTTTTGGGTTCGTTTCTTGTTCGACAAACAATGAACCGGAAATATTAAAGAAATCGAAAGCCATGCCATAGACAATCATTGAAAGGATAATGGCGACCGCACCAATACCAACCGGACTGCCGATGCCGAATAAACCAAAACGTAAAAACCAAGCCAGCATACTCATAATCATCACCTTTTTAATACCGAAACGTTTCAGGAAGAAAGGAATGGTCAAAATGAAAATGGTTTCGGATATTTGTGAAAGGGACATGACAAAGCCGTTATACTTTACAATAATAGTATCTTTAAACAATGGGTTATTACCAAAATCATGCAAAAATGCTTCGCCCCACATATTAGTTATTTGCAAGGCTGCGCCTAACAGCATGGAAAAAATAAAGAAAATAGCCATTTTTTTGTCCTTAAAAAGCACCAAAGCATCTAAACCCAAAGCTTGTGCCAATGATTTTTTTTCGCTGTTTTTTTCGACCGGACAATCAGGCAATAAGAATGTGTATAAACCTAAAATTAAAGAAGCTGCCGCTGCAAAATAAAATTGATATTGATTAATACCCCATCCAAAATAATCGGTTATCCATGTGGCCAGAATAAAACCGATAGTACCCCAAACTCTGATAGGAGGAAAAGTTTTGACGACATCGAGGTTGTTACGCTCTAAAATACAATAAGAAATGGTATTGTCTAATGCAATGGTAGGCATGTACAGCATTAGATATAGTAAGGTAAACAGATAGACACCGTCAAACGTCTGTTGTTGAGCCAAAAAGTAAAGCAAAACGGCGCCCAAAATATGTAAAATAGCAAAAAGCTTATTGGGACCTAACCATTTGTCGGCAATAATCCCCATGATACCGGGCATAATAAGTGAGGCGAGACCTAAAGTCATAAACACAGCACCGATTTGTGTGCCGGTAAAATGCAAAGTGGCAAACATATATTTACCAAATGACAATAGCCAAGCACCAAATACAAAAAATTCTAAGAAATTAAGAATAGTAAGTTTTAATTTTATGTTATTCATAATTGATTTTATTTTGGTGAACAAACTTACTATTTTCAGGTCGATTAGCCAAATATTTAGGTCATAATGTCTAGTTTACCATAGTGCCAATAGCTTCGCCTTTAATTATTTTAACAAGATTATCCGCCTTATCCATATTAAATACGATGATAGGCAATTTATTTTCTTTGGCTAAGGCAAATGCCGTGGCATCCATTATTTTTAATTCGTTTTGTAAGGTTTCATCGTAGCTAATTTGATCAAATTTAACGGCATCAGAAAATTTTTCGGGGTCTTTATCATAAATACCATCAACACGTGTGCCTTTTAAAATAGCGTCAGCATCAATTTCAAGTGCACGTAATACGGCACCGGTATCGGTAGTGAAAAACGGATTGCCTGTTCCGCCTGCAAAAATCACGGGTTGTCCTGCAGATAAAGCTTGTTTGGCTTTCAACGGCCGGACTTCTTCAGCCACCTTTTCAACTTTTAGACCACTCATTAAAAGGGCATTTAGGCCATGTTGCATCAAACTATTTTGAATCGCCATTGCATTAATAATAGTAGCCATCATTCCCATAAAATCAGCTTGTGTCCGTTCCATTTGCTTGCCGGCTTGTGATAAGCCTCTGAAAATGTTGCCCCCACCGACTACCAGGCCAATTTCGACACCAAGATCAAAAATAGCTTTAATTTGCCGGGCAAAATCGTCTACTTTATCCGGGTCAATGCCAAAAGCTTGGTCGCCCATCAAAGACTCGCCACTTATTTTGAGAAGAATTCTATTATATTTCATATCGCTTCTATCAGATTCGGTTATTATAATTAAACTTAAAAAGATGCATTGCCGGGGAAACGCGGATAAGGGATAACATCTCGAATGTTGCCCATTCCGGTAACAAATTGCACCATACGTTCAAAGCCCAAACCAAATCCGCTGTGAACTGCCGTCCCAAAGCGGCGTGTATCTACATACCAGTATAATTCTTCCGGATCGACACCTAAATCGGCCATTTTTTTCAAAAGCACATCCAAGCGTTCCTCTCTTTGCGATCCACCAATGATTTCGCCTATGCCCGGAAATAAAACATCCATGGCTCGTACGGTTTTGCCGTCATCATTCAAACGCATATAAAAAGCTTTAATTTTGGCGGGGTAATCATAAATTATAACCGGACTTTTGAAATGTTTTTCGACCAAATAGCGTTCATGCTCACTTTGTAAGTCGACACCCCACTCAACCGGATATTTAAATTTTTTCTTTTTATAGGGTTTGGAGTTTTTTAATATTTCAATGGCTTCAGTGTAGCTAAGACGAATAAAATTATTGTATAAAACAAACTGTAATTTTTCTATTAAAGCTAATTCGCTCCGCTCATTTTGGGGTTTTTGTTTTTCCTCGTTTTTAAGACGTTGTTCTAAAAACTGAAGATCATCATAATTTTTATCCAAAACTTCTTTGATAATAAACTTGACAAAACTTTCAGCCAAATCCATATCCCCATGCAAATCCATAAAAGCTACTTCCGGCTCAATCATCCAAAATTCGGCTAAATGACGGGTTGTATTTGAATTTTCAGCTCTAAAAGTCGGCCCAAAGGTATAAACTTTGCCCAATGCCATTGCATATGTTTCGGCTTCCAGTTGTCCCGAAACCGTCAAATTGGTTTTATGATGAAAAAAATCTTGTTTATAATCCACCTCTCCGGCTTCATTACGAGGCGGGTTATTGAGGTCTAAGGTCGTTACTTGAAACATTTCGCCGGCCCCTTCGGCATCAGCACCGGTAATAATAGGCGTATTGACATAAAGAAAATCATTTTCTTGAAAATATTTGTGTACCGCAAAAGCTGTTGTATTACGGATGCGCATAATAGCGCCAAATAATGTGGTACGTGGGCGCAAATGCGCTTTTTCTCTTAAAAATTCCAAACTATGCCGCTTGGGTTGAATGGGAAATTTTTCCGGGTCCGATTCACCTAATATTTCCAAATCATCCACTAAAACTTCAACTTTTTGGCCTTTACCCAAGCTTTCGACCAAGTTCCCTTTGGCATGAATGGCAGCACCGGTATTAATTTTTTTCCGGATTTTTTCATCAAATTTCTCCGGATCGATGACTAATTGTAAGTTTTGAATGGTAGAGCCGTCATTTACCGCAATAAAACGGTCATTTCTAAAGGTTTTGACCCATGCATTAACCTCTACCGGTTGATTTAATTGATGGGAATTTATTATTTGTTTGATTGTTTTCATAAATACATATTTTAAAAATAAAGCAAGCCAAACTGCTTGCTTGTACTTCTCATTTTTGCAAATTTAATAAAAATAGCTTATTCGTGTAGTTTAAAAAATTGACTTAATTTCTGTATTTGATCCGGTTGTCCCAAAACTATAATGGCAGAACCTTTTTCTAATTTCGTGTCAGCCGAAGGATTAATAATATATTGGTTATCAGGTGTTTTATACCCAATTACATTACAACCTGTTTTGCGACGCAGCGATAATTCGGCAATACTTTTACCCTGATATTCCGTTGGCAGGTCTTGAAACAAAACTTCCTCCAAATTGGTTTTATGATTAACATCCTCTAAAGATAGAGCATTTAGAAACTCAACTAAATTAGGCGTAACAACCAAGGAAGCCATAAATTCGCCACCGATAACTTCGGGCATAATAACTTTGTTAGCACCGGCCAATTTCATTTTATTGGCGGTCGTTTCATTGGCAGCACGTGTTATAATTTTCAATTTCGGATTTAATTGGCGAGCCGATAGTACCACAAATAAATTGTCGGCATCGGTAGGAAGGGTCGTAATAAGACTACCGGCTTTTTTGATGCCCGCCTTTAACAAAGTTTCATCATCGGTGGCGTCGCCTTCTAAACAAAAAACATTTTCATCATCAATTAAATGCTCATCATCAATTTTTTTCAAATCGATAATGACCATTTTCTTATTATAATCCTTCAGTTTTTTGGCTGCTTGTTGTCCAGTGCGTCCATAGCCGGCAATAATGACATGATCTGTCAATTTTTTAATTCTGTTTTCCATACGTTTTTTAATCAATTTGATAAAAAAATTTTCACCAATGACATATTCCGTAACCACTGTAATAGTGTAGGCATATATCACAATTGAAGCCAATATAAGAATAATAGTGAGTATTTTCCCGGTCGCATTTAAGGGATGTACTTCGCCAAAACCTACCGTTGTAACGGTAATAACAGTCATATATAAGGCATCAATCCAATTGTAATTTTGCGACCAATGATAACCTAAAGTGCCCAAGCTAATCAGACTGACAAACAATAAAGCGGCTAAAATGAGTTCGTTTCTAAAATGTTTCATCATAAGTCAAAAACCGAAGGTCTTTTTTGATGAAAAAAATCTTTGACCTTTAAAGCAAAAGCCAATATAAGATAAATCAAAAAAGAAGCACCAAGCGTTAAAAATGAAGCGTAAATAAAAAATAACCTGACATGCTGCACCCTAAAACCAAATTTGTCGGCCAAGCGTGTAGAAACGTCAAAACCGTTTTTGGCCAAAAAATATCTTATTTCTTCAATTGTCATTGAGTATACGTTTAAAAATTTAAGTTTAAATATATTTGGTAAAAATACATATTTTAAAATTAATGTCTAAAGCCAATCTGCTTTGCTTAAGCCAAACCTTTTTTGATGATTTTATGTCCAATATCACACGATAAGCAATTAAATGGATGACAATAATGTTGATATAGCTGAATAACGGCTTGTGTATCCAAAGCATTATTCACCGGAAATTTTAAACGTTGGAATGAATTGATGATTTTATTTTTTTCGGGAGGAATTTTTTCCATTAAAGACAATATGTTATCATGATTAATTTTTCCTTTATATTTTTGATAAGCAAATTTTAGGGGTATAACAACATTAATCAACAATATGTCGATAAAACTTGTACCAATGGCTTTCTTTCTTGCTTTAGTTATTTTATCAAAATTGTAATGGGTGTCCCAATATGTTGAAGCAGTAGAATGTAACAAAGTATAAGCCTCTCCGACCGCTTCAATTTGCATTAATTTTTCAAACAAATGATCGGTTTGATAAAAAAGACGAGCAACTTGCGCCAAGCGTAGCGTAGGAAAATTGGGCGGACGTAAGCGGTGAAATTTAACGGCTCCTGCAGGCAATGTTTCCAGATTGTGTTTGTTCTTTAAAAACAAAAATTCTTGTTGCAAGCGTTGGTAATAATGATCGTATTTGGACTCATGTAGTAAACCGGCTACCCCGAAAAGTAAGGCTTCTAAACTTAAAAGCCGGTCTTGATACTTAGCAAATATCCCAAAAGGCAGCAACTGCCCTATTAAAGCAAAACTTTCTTTATTGACCGGTCCGCCCATATAAGTGAGTAAAGTCTGATAGAAAATCTGCTTCCAATTGTTTTGGCTTTCCAGCAGTTGTTTTTTAATTTGTTCGTTTTTGTTATATAAACGTTCTAAAAACAAACGGTATTTATAATGAAACAAGACATATGCATCAACTTGTGCCAATTCATTTTGACAGCGAATAAAAGTCTTATTTTTAATCAACTTATTATAATTCTTAATGATATCTTTTAATATATAACGCGAGATGTCTAAGGTCGGAATTTGACGGTTTTGTATATCATAAACAGGCATATCATCGTCATAAACTATGTGTAAAATAACATTGTCATAAGCCGGATCTTTTTCATGACCATGTGCATACCAGTCCGAAGCATTTTTGTGTATTTCTACATGACCGGCCCATAAAACATGCCCTATTTTTATTTGAGCTTGCAAAAAATCAGGTCCGGCATCCGGATTATGAAAACCGCTTCGGATTATTTTTAACGGTTCATTGGAGGTTGTTTGCAATTTTAAATGATCAAAAAAACCGTTTTGCCAAATGTAATGTAAGAAGTCTTCTTTCATAAAAAATATAATAGACCAAATATTTTTGCGCAAAAAAACATATCTTTGTAATCCTTTTTTTAAAAGATTAACACAAAACAAATTTATGAAAAAATTACTGATATTGAGCTTTTTATTTCTTACTTTGTCAGCTTGCGATAAAATTGATCAAGAGGTACAATTTAGTACGGATTATACCGCGACTTTCAAAATACCCGCTGACCAACCGGCTGGAACGCCTTTATCATTAGAGGAAGTGGAATTAAATGTAGATGACCGGATATTTGAAAATAATCATGCGTCTAAAGATTTATTAGAAGAGGTCCGTCTAAAAAAAATAAAACTTGAAATTAACCCGCAACTAAACAATAACGTCTCACAGCTAAATTTAGATTTTTTAACAGATGCCGCATTATATATTGAAGCTGACAATTTGCCCAAAGTCCGTATTGCCTGGATCAATGATTTAACAGATCAGCAAAGCCAATCGATTGAATTAAACTTTTTATCTGACAACTTGAGTGACTATTTTAAAAAAGAGGCATTTAAATTGTTTTTAATTGTTAGTACCGATCAAGTCCTAAATCAAAAGGTTTTTATCGATGTACAAATTACCGCTGATTTTAATACTAAAATTTTAGGACGGTAATAAAACTCAATCTTTAAAAGGTTTATATTGGCTACGGTCACCTTTCAATATTTTAAGCGTAACAACACAATGGTCTTCATTTTCGAAAGTTTCACCCAAATGTTCAGTCAACCATTGCATAATTTCGACATAATCACCATATATTTGGGTACTTAAAGGTGTTTCTATCAGCTCAAAAGGCGTTTTTCTGAGTGCCCGGATAAAATCCTTAATAGGTTTTTCAAAATCTTTATGTAGGGGATAAATACTGAGATCAAAAGAGGCTTTCATAGTTTTTTGTACAAAGTTAAATCAAAAACTGCTTCAGGGCAACTCATTGGTCAAAAATAACTTTATTCTTCCCGGCTTTTAAACGGGCTTTACGACCAAAAATAAGAACGCGATTATCGACAATATGACCTGCCGGAAAATTAAAAATAACCGGATAAGATTTGCCTTTGACATGTTTTAAAATCATTTGACGAATATTCTCGCCAATAAATTCATCATCATCTTTTGTGCCTGTGCCGCCTATTATCAAAGCTTTTAAATGTTCAAAATAGCCGGCATTTTTCAAAGCATACAACATTTTGTCATATGAATACGAGTATTCACCGACATCTTCTAAAAATAAAATTTTGCCCGCAGGATTTAATTGATAAGACGAGCCTAATAAACTTACCAATAATGATAAATTGCCGCCTACAACGACCCCCGTTGCTTTTCCGCCCCTGTTTAAACTATCAGCTTTAAATTCATAATGTAAATGCTCTCCTTCCAAAAACTTTTTAAAGCTATTGATAGCCGCCTTTCTGTTGGGACGATGATGGGTTAAACTAATTGGCATGAATGCATGTACCGACTGAAAACCATACTTATGTAATAATACATGTAAGACCGTAATGTCTGAATAACCAATCAACCATTTAGGATGTTTTTTAAATTTTTTAAAATCCAGCTTATTAATGATTCTAACACTGCCATAACCACCTCTGGCACACCAAATAGCTTTAATATCCGGACGGTCCAAAGCAGATTGCAACTCTTCTAAACGTTCTTGATCAGTTCCGGCAAAAATAAAATGTTTACGGAATAAGTTTTTGGGATAGACAGGCACATACCCCCAGCTTTTTAAGAGTGAATCCGACCGTTCCATGTATTTTTTACCGGCATCAACATAACCGGCCGGGGCCACATATAAAATAGAATCTCCCTTATGAAGCACCGGTGGCGCCAAGTATTTCCGGTGTTTTGAGGTTGTAAAAGACTGTCGCGGCGATTGGCAAGCAATCAATATTATCAAAACAGAAAAAAGTCCAAGTATTTTCATAAATCAATTTGTTTCCAGCAAGTTAGAAAATCTACATAATATAAAAAAATCCCGCTACAAATATTTGTAACGGGATCTCATAATTACATTTAATGTTAAGCAATATTCATAGCCGATTCGGGTTTTTCTTCGGTAATCCGGATATTTTGAGCCGTTTCAGGCACCGGTACGATTTTCTTTCTGGTTACCCAACGTTCGGGTAATTGTATTTCGCGTCCGTGTACATGAATAACCGTTGGTTTAATGGAAGTTTGGTAGGTAATCAACAAACCATAAACCGGATTACCAAAACGGTTATAATATTCAGCCGGTCCTTCTACATGCAAATTGCGATAAGTACCTGGCAAATAGATGCGTTTGGCATATTCGCGTTTTCTGGAAGGTAAATAGTAAACTAGCCAAAGAACTTTTGCCGGCCCTTTATACTTGGCTTCTGTCGGAATATAAGTATCGGCTTTGCTTTCTTCGTCCATAACTTTATCAATAACCGCACGGGCAGCTGTTTCATCACCGACATCTGCCAAGCCGTATTGAACATCATAATTGTGAACTTGCGCAATAATATTAAATAATTCAATGGAACGTTCTTTTTCAACATTGATCAACTCATCTATTTGAGTCAACACCTCCTCAGAAAAATGTTGGGTAAAACTCTCTAAATGCGGCAGTGCGGAAACCACATCAACCGAACGTTTGATTTTGTTTAAACAATCGACATCTTCACAAACCAAAGCCGCAGCCCGCAATTCACAGAACAATTGACGCAATTTTTCCAATATTTCTGTTGATAACTCCATTTCAATAATGGTTTCAGTCAGCTCACTTACCACTTGTTTGGGGATGGCTTTTACCGCTGCTTCTATATCATCCTTAGGTTTGCCCCAAGGTTTATACGTTTTTTCCCAACCATGATATTTAGCCATATCATTGGCTTCAATCACCGTTACATAATTCTCGGCCATAGCCCGTTCACGCACCTTTTCTATTTCCTCACCAAATTTCTTTTTCCAAAAAGGTGAATATGTCAACGTGCAGAGGTAATCACTGCGTTTTTTTAGTTCAGTCAACTCGGCTTCTGAGTCGACATGAAGCATTTCATCTCTAATGATACAGTTAATACGACTGATGTCATCAATGGTATTAACCTTTCCGTAAATGTGAGCCATAATTTTAAGTTTTAGGGGTTCTGATAAACAAAATTCAAAACATATTCCAAAGCACAAAACATTGACAAATCGGCTGATTTTGAGCCAATTTGACATCAGATATTTAAATAAAATTGCCAATATTTCCACTTCTACATCTCAAAACTTATTGTATTTTTGTAGTTCAAAACAAAAAGCATGTCTCAAAAACAACGTTATACCATTACAGCAGCCTTGCCTTATACCAACGGACCGGTACATATCGGCCATTTGGCAGGCGTTTATATTCCGGCAGATATTTTTACCCGTTATCAAAAAGCCAAAGGTAACGACGCCATATACATTTGCGGCTCAGACGAACACGGTGTGCCTATTACCATCCGTGCTAAAAAAGAAGGCGTTACCCCACAACAAATCGTCGATAAATACCATGCCATTATCAAAAAATCTTTTGAAGATTTCGGTATTGCTTTTGACAATTACAGCCGGACATCTTTACCCCTACACCACGAAACAGCTGCCGGTTTTTTTAAAAAACTTTACGAAGAAGAAAAATTTATTGAACAAACCACCAAACAACTTTATGACGAACAAGAACAACAATTTTTAGCCGACCGCTTTGTAACCGGCACCTGTCCCAAGTGTGGCTACGAACATGCTTATGGCGACCAATGTGAAAAATGCGGCTCGTCTTTAAGCCCGATGGAACTCATCAATCCGGTTTCGACCATATCGGGTAATAAGCCGGTGGTTAAAGAGACCAAACATTGGTATTTGCCGCTGGATCGCTACGAAAATTGGCTGCGCGAGTGGATACTCGAAGGGCATAAAGAGGACTGGAAACCCAATGTTTTGGGGCAAGTCAAATCATGGCTGGACGACGGCTTACGTCCGCGTGCCGTAACCCGCGATTTGGATTGGGGCGTGCCGGTACCCGTCGAAGGTGCCGAAGGCAAAGTCTTATATGTTTGGTTTGATGCGCCTATCGGGTATATTTCATCGACTAAAGAGTGGAGTGAAAAAACCGGCAAAGATTGGCAGCCTTATTGGAAAGATGAAAACACCAAACTCATTCACTTTATCGGTAAAGACAATATCGTTTTTCATACCATTATTTTCCCGGCAATGCTCAAAGCGCATGGCAATTATATTTTGCCCGAAAACGTGCCGGCAAACGAATTTCTTAATCTCGAAGGCGACAAAATTTCGACCTCGCGAAATTGGGCGGTTTGGCTACACGAATATCTGGAAGATTTCCCCGGCAAGCAAGATGTCTTACGTTATGTTTTGACTGCCAATGCGCCCGAAACGAAGGATAATGATTTTACTTGGAAAGATTTTCAAACCCGTAACAATAGCGAATTGGTCGGCAATCTCGGTAATTTTATCAACCGTGTCATGGTCTTGACCAAAAAATATTACAAGGGTATGGTGCCTCAACCCGGAGAGTGGACCGAAACCGACAAAGAAGTCTTAGCGCAAATTAAAACTTATCCCGAAAAAATAGGACAACTCATCGAGCGTTACCGTTTTAGAGAAGCCCTGTCCGAATATATGAACTTGGCCCGTTTGGGCAATAAATATTTGGCGGATGAAGAACCTTGGAAACAAGTAAAAACCAACCCCGAACGTGTAAAAACCATTATGTTTGTCGCCAATCAAATAGCCGCGGCATTGGCTATTTTAGGCGAAGTGTTTCTGCCATTTACGGCCCAAAAGCTCAAAGCCATGTTACAACTGCCCGGTGAGTTAAGCTGGGACGATGTGGCTGACAAAGACATTTTGTTGCCGGCCGGGCATCAACTTGGCGAACCGCAATTGTTGTTTGAAAAAATTGATGACGAAACCGTGCAAAAACAAGTGCAAAAACTTATAGATACCAAAAAACAAAACGAAATGGATAACCGCGAAGTCGAACCGCAAAAAGACCAAATAGAATTTGACGATTTTATGAAAATGGACATACGGACGGCTACCATTTTAGAAGCAGAAAAAATGCCCAAAACCAAAAAACTGCTACAACTAAAAGTAGATACCGGCATAGACCAACGCACCATTGTGTCCGGTATAGCCGAACACTTTAAACCGGAAGACATCATTGGTAAAAAAGTCTTGGTTTTGGTCAATCTCAAACCCCGCAAATTACGTGGTGTCGAAAGTCAAGGAATGATATTGATGACTGAAAATGCCCAAGGTAAATTGGTCTTTGTCAATCCGGATGAAGACGTGCCAAACGGTCAAAGTATTTCATAAGTTATTTTGCGCGATAAAATCGCCTTTCATTTCGAGCGAGCGTAGCGACAGCTTGTCCCGATTTATCGGGGAGGAATCTCTTCTTGATAAGAACTTGAGATTTCTTGGCGTTCTGACTTGTGGTTGGAACTTTGTCGAAAAGACAAGAGATTTCTCAGTCGTTCCTCCTTTGAAATGACAGGGGTGCATAGATGCCATGTGTTATTTCGAACGTAGTGAGAAATCTCATATATAGCTATGTTAGCAGATTTCTCCTCCCCGACAAAAGCCGGGGTGTTCGAAATGACAAATAGCATCAAACAAACCATATGAAATATGAAGTAGTCAGGCATTTCAAAGAAATAATGACTGAGAAATATCAGGTAAAGAAATCAAGATTTCTCACTACGTTCGAAATGACCGTTTGGCGTTTGAAATAATACCGGATTCCTCATTAAACCGGCTATTGTGGATCTCTGTCGGAATTACATCAATAAAAGCATCTTAACATTTTAAAATTGTAAAGTATGCCGAAAATTTTACAAAAATTATCGTCGCTAAAAACTTAAAAAAGCGTAATTTTATGCATAATTTTAAAATATTCGATTATGAGATACGAACCCCTTCCCGCAAGTTTATATAAAAAAAATCGCCAAAAATTTATGGCGCAAATGAAACCCAAATCTATTGCGGTTTTTAATTCAAATGACATATATCCTATCAGTGCCGACAGCACCTTGCCCTTTGCCCAACATCGAGATATTTTTTATCTGACAGGTGTTGATCAAGAGGAAAGCATCTTACTTTTGTTTCCGGATGCGCCGGATCCTAATAATCGTGAAATTCTTTTTTTAAAAGAAACTAACGACCATATTAAAGTTTGGGAAGGCGAAAAGTTGACCAAAGAAAAAGCCACCGAACTTACTGGCATCCAAAATGTCCATTGGTTGCAAGACTTTGATTCTTTATTAAAAAAATTAGCTTTTCAGGCGGAACGGATCTACATTAATACCAATGAACATTACCGCGCCGATACTGAAGTTGAAACGCGTGAAGATCGTTTTATAAAGAAAGCAAAAAAAATGTTTCCCGGGCACAAATTTGAGAGAAGCAATCCTATTTTGCAACGCTTACGCAGCGTTAAAGAACCGGAAGAAATAGCGCAAATTCAGAAAGCATGTAACATCACTGAAGCCGGTTTTAGACGGGTTTTGGACAAAGTCCGCCCCGGCATGAAAGAGTACGAATTGGAAGCCGAATTTGCCCATGAATTTTTGCGTCAGGGTTCTAAGGGTTTTGCCTACACGCCCATTATTGCCAGCGGTCCCAATGCCAATGTGTTACATTACATTCAAAATGATGCCGAAATTAAAGATGGCGATTTAATATTGATGGATGTCGGAGCGGAATATGGCAACTGGGCATCGGACATGACCCGCTGCGTACCGGCTAACGGCAAATTTTCGCCCCGTCAAAAAGAAGTATATGAAGCCGTTTTGCGCGTTAAGGATGCTGCCGCTAAAATGTTAAAGCCGGGGGTTATTTGGGCTGAATATCAAGATAAAGTGGGCAGAATTATGGAAAAGGAATTGATAAAATTAGGCTTACTGACCGAAGAAGATATCAAAAATGAAAATCCGGAATGGCCTGCTTATAAAAAATATTTTATGCACGGCACTTCGCACCACATGGGCTTAGATACGCATGATTACGGCATACTCGAAGAACCCATGCAAGCCGGTATGGTTTTTACCGTTGAACCCGGAATTTATATTCCCGAAGAAGGTATCGGGGTCCGCATCGAGGACGATTATGTTATTCAAGAAGAAGGCGAACCCATCAACTTAATGAAAAACATTCCGATTACGGTGGAAGAAATTGAAGCATTGATGGCGAAATAGCCTAATTATTGAAGCAAAAAAACCGGAAACGGCCTGTCGTTTGGACAAAGGACCTAACAAGAAAAAGCGCAATAGGAAAAGTGATTTGTTATTGCAAGGGGCACACCAAATGACAGGCTGCTTCATAGGATACCAGGTTTTTGATATCCGGTGTCATTTCGAACGTAGTGAGAAATCTCAAAATTCAATTAAGATTTTTCTTTTGTAGTCTTATGTGTCTTTATGTGGTTTTGATTGAGGAATTGAAAGTATAGGACACTGAGTGGTGCTGAATAAAGTCGGGATTATAGCAAAGCGGTGCTTCGTAGGATACCAGGTTTTTGATGTTCGGTGTCATTTCGAACGTAGTGAGAAATCTCAAAATTCAATTAAGATTTTTCTTTTGTAGTCTTATGTGTCTTTATGTGGTTTTAATTGAGAAATTGAAAACATAGCTCACTAAGTGTCCCGATGATAATCGGGATGTACCGAAGTGACCGGTTCTGTTGTTGAACTTAATAATGTCAATTAAAAATTTACCATCTTAAACCCTTAATTTCTTAATAGTTTAACAAAAATCGGCTGTTTTTTATAAAAAATTGCGATAAAAGAGACACAAACTCCCCCCCCGACTCAATAATTCCGTTAAAATATTACGCATAACGCAATTTACATTAGACTTTTCCTTGCCCTATTGCGAATTTTACAATACTTATAAAAAACTTAAAAAAAATTATATTAAATTGACAGTTAATCATTTACAAATTTAACACAAGGATAAACACCTTGTTTTCAAAATAAAATACCCGTAAAAAATAACAACACACTTGACAAGCCTTGTTTTTTTATGTACGTTTGTTAGCGTAAAAATGTTAATAAAAACCTAAACTTTATGCAAGAAATATAACCAACAACACAAAAAAAAGGGAAAGCAATCGACTCACGGGAATGATACGATTTTGCTTTCCCCCTGAACACTAAACTTTGGTTTAGCTAAGACAAAGATACGTTTTTTTAGTGAATCTGTCAAGCAGACCAAAGTTTAGATTGCTGTGAAACTTCCAACCACCGGAACGGAAGGCAAACAATCCGGACTATCTAAACTAAATATTAACTAAAAAAACGTAGAATTATGAAAAATTTAAAACAAATTATTACAGTTATTGGATTTGTTCTTTTAACTTTATATCCAAACATTAACAATGCTCAATCAGTTTCGAAATTAATTGATTATACTCAATTAAAACATAACCGTTCAGTAATTGAATTTAAATCTAATGGCAAAACAATAATGGCATTTGATATTACTAAAAATAATGAAGGCATAACCAGTATTTTACCAAAACCACCAGAATCATTATTTAAAGATATGAAGATTGAACTATATGATGGGAAAAAAATAGTAGCACAATATATTGATAATGAAAAAGGTGGACCAAATGGTCTTGACAATTTGATTTACTGGGAAAATGAAATTCCTTACAAAACATTAATTTTATCAAAAAAAGAATGGTGGATTATTGCAGCAGCAGTAGCTTTATGTTGTATTGAAGTCTCGGGTGGTTATAATGAACATGATGGTTGGCATTTTGAAGCAGGCTTTGATTGTGATTGTTTATCAATATCTTTAAAACCATCTTCAACAACATCATCATCTCCAAAATATAAAATTTTCACTATTAAAGGTAAAAAGTATAGAATTACCA
>Ga0256831_1000065_pt1 | contig 49959 bp, 82 predicted proteins | sample 132544metaG_FD_189087 | JGI IMG/M metagenome (GOLD analysis project Ga0256831, IMG submission 189087) | Hydrothermal vent microbial communities from Lau Basin, Pacific Ocean - 132-544 | ecosystem: Environmental > Aquatic > Marine > Hydrothermal vents | place: Pacific Ocean: Lau Basin | collected...
TCATATCCGAACCCGTAGTCGTGAATATCACTGGCATTTACAGCATGGAAATATTCAGCCAATGGCCTTGCCATATAGCCACGGTTACAGGCTGGTTCATCAACCCGGTAATTCTGCCAGCAATCCCCGATCACATGCTCTATCAGCGCCCGCGTTGCCCAACAAGGGGTAGGGAAATCATCTAAACTGTCATGGGGTTCATGGCGCTGTTGCATCACTGCACTTGATGTGTTCTGTCTCATGCTAGCCCCATTGATCAGCCATAGCGGCGGCAATCCCTGGGAAAAACCGGCTGCGTTCCTTTGCCCGGTCAGGTCCTGGCGGCATCCGATGAATCCGCTGTTCTCGCCCGTCAACAATGTTTGTCGGTTTCAGCTTTGGAAGATTGCGCAACCACAAACATGTCCGTTTTGTTTCCCCATGACCAAACTGCCATGGCTGTACAGACTGGGCCGGTGGCTGGTAATTAACGATCCGTTGCTTGGCATGCTTGTGCATTACCGGATTTTCAACCGCCACGCGATTGACTGGTGCATTCCACAAGATCGAGAATAATTCAGCACCGGCATCAAGTTCAGACCACATCTGTTGCAGGGTTTTGTCTTGTGGCGGTTTGTGCAGCCAGCGAACCCCGGAATTGCACAATCTGGTGCATGGCGGATGCGCCACAATCAGCAAATCCCAGCCATCATCCAGAATGTCTCTGACATCGCACTGATAATGCCGGTTGCTGCCATCCTCGGCAGGTAACAGATCACAAGACCAGGCATCATGCCCGCGATCAGCAAAGGCGCGCCGGACAATGCCGGAAAATTCACATGCTATTAATACCTTCATGCTATCCCCCTTGCCTTGATGTGCTCAATGGCTAGTGTGGTGCGGCCCATGTATTCAAGGGATTGTTTTTCAGCCCGTTCGCGGCGTTCACGCATTTCCCTCAATTCCTTCATGAGTTTACTTTCTGGCGGGTGAATGATTTTTTCAATGTCTGAAACATGTGGCCAGAATGGTGATTGCTTGCGGTGAATTTGCAGCGCCCGTAAAACATCATCAGGCTGGTAAACGTCCACCACATCATGCAGGAAGATGTTAATCAGGTCTCTGGAACCTGCTGATTGAAGTCTGCCGGTTGCTACCATTTCATAAACGATTCCGTTCAATGACTTTTTAACTGCGGTCCACATTGGATAACTGCCTCCTGTTTTATTTTTTCAAGTTCAATCGCCATTTGGTCGTTTTTCGATAACCTGCCGTTAACTTTGCCTTTCCAGTTTCTTATCCATGAATTGAAAGTTAGCTGCCAATTTAGCTTTGTCGCATTGGCGCCGGTCTTTGCCAACCAATAGTTTTTGAACTTCTGCAATTCATCATCGATTTCATCATCTGACATTCCTCGACTTAATGCGAATTGGATTTGCTTTTGATCAGGTTCAAAATCATCAGGGATTCTACATCCCCGCTTCTGCTTCTTTTTAGAGATAGGAACTATCTCTTTTTCTTCTTTTGGTTCTGGTTCTGGATAGCCTTTTTCTGGGTTAAGCGAAAATAACCCGCTGGGTTTGCTGTTTTCCTTGTCTTTCATATGTTTAGCTGGACGGCCACCTTTTTTACCGTTCTCTCTTGCTGTTCTAGCTTTTGCTTGGGTTTTCTTATATTCCCGCATTTGACGCACTTGAAAAACCCGACCCTTTTCAGTTCTAAAGAACTCATCTATGACAGGTTTAACCACGGTTTCAAATGTCTCAACATCAACACGGACACGCTTCATAATCCATGCTTCATCATTGGGAATTGAGCATCCTGGAGTACGCCAGCAAAGCCTTAGCAGCCTGTTATAAGCGCCATCTTCTTCTATGGTAAGGTGAGTTGTATCAGCCTCGTAATCACTGACATAGAAGGGCATATAAGGTATGCTCATTATTTTTGAACCGTTTCTGTTACCATCCGAAGGAAAAGAAAAGACGCGGCGGGCCAAAATCGGAAACGGTAACGATTTGGTTTGGCGCTCAGGTTTCGAACCCTGCGCCGCGTCTCTATTTGATAGCCCAACTTTGATTTTATGTCAAGGCTGGCGTTCATGTTAGCGTAGAATCTGGCCGGGGTTTTTATCCCTGCATGGAGGTGAAGGCAACTCCATCCAGTGAGTAGGATTATTCACCAGCGCGCAATCGCCATTGTCAAACCGTGCAAACACCCATGATTTTTCACCTGTTATGATGTGCTCCCCAGGAAATGCAACAAACATTTCCACAGTGCTTTCTACCCACACCAAAACGCTTCTATCAGTGGGTGCGGTTTCAATTGGTTTCCAGTTAGTCATTTTATCCTCATTGAATTATAGTTATTTCAAAGCCATATATCGCCTTGAACAGCTTCCGCGTCATGACAAAAGCATAAAGTCTTGCTGTAGCCGGTGATTTTACATCTTCAACAACCATCTTACGGGTTTTGTTGTCAATGTACCGAAAATCTGCCGTGTATATCTTAATCAGTTCACCGTTGACTGCTAGTCTGTATTTTGGGTGAACCTTTAGCCGTGATATTGCTCCAGCTTCTTGCCATTCCTGGAGATTTACATACCGGCTGCATTCAGCTTTTGAATCGAACTTATGTCCGTCATAAACCACCTTGCACGCATTAAACTTATTGCGCTTTTTCGGTTTGAGGTTTTGGTATTGTTTAGCTGACATGCGGTTAGTCATCTTGTTTCCTATTGATCTTTGCCAGCCTGTTATAAACAACATGTTCTGGAACATGCAAGGCTAGCGCAATCTGCATTGTATCTTTCCCTGCATCCCATAATGCCACCATTTCGCTTGTGAGTGGGGATATTGTGGGATTGTCGATCATTCGCATAACCCATATAAACTTGAACAGATAAAAGCATCTTTGTCATTTTCTGTGAATAGATTAAATTGCCGCCCGCCCCGATCTGTTTTCGACCATTCTGCAACGTCCAGAATTGAGGGGTATGAGCCGTCTTGATTTTGGCTGTATGGCGTTTTATCGGCTGAAAAAAATGTTGATAGTCCTGTTTTTGAGGCATTAGCCACTAGCTTTTCCCATTCCGCTACTCGTTTAATTTCATTTGGAAACCTAGCGGCAATTTCCTTCAACTCGTTTTTACGGCACATAATACATGGCATACAACCAACCCTGCCCATCCCCATTTTATACAATGGATTTGGTTCAATTCCATGATGCTTATGAATTGCAAAAACATCGGTTGCAGTTTTGTAAACCAACGGCCGGTATTTCAACAAGATACCAACCGGATCATACCAAGGGATTTTTTGGAACATTTCAAGGTTAGCACGTGCGCGGCTTTCATCCCGGCGTTCGCCTTGCCAAGAAACCACACCTTTATTTTGTTTGATCAAGTTAACCAAAATATGTTCAATTGGCTTTGCCTTTAGTTCTTCTGTGCAAAACCTTGCGCGGGTAGATGGAAAGCGGCCCTTTAGCATACACATGTCAAGAAAGGGGTTTCCTGTTGGCATTAGCAACTCTAATGCCTGATCAATACGTTTTTGTGATATACCTGCATCAGCCCATTTATTCTCAATTGTCCGGCGCTTTTTGTTGATACGAGCGGTAAAGTCAGCCTTTACTACCACCACTTCCGGCCCGCCCGTGATTGTTGGCAGGTTTCTAATATACTCATATGTGAGCGGGTGTTCATGGCCTGTATCGGCTGTCACCGCCAGAAAGTCCATACCGGTGCGTTCCCTGCGCTCTAACGCCAACAAATAACAAGCGGTGCTATCTTTACCGCCCGATATGTTTACAACATGTGGAATGGATAAAGTGGATTTTAAGTCGCTCATTCACAACCCCTGCGGCTCTCTGCCTGAATTATCCCCTGATCGATGCAGTAGAGCAGGTTAAAAGCGTCTACCCGCTGTTTGATGCGCTGTTGTTCTTCCATTTCGGCTTTAAGCCGTGCCGTGGTTGCTGCGATCCGGCGTTGAATGATTTTGTTGTTGATTGTTTCGGCCATATCTTACCCCGCTAAAAACTCCCATATAGGTGCTGTAATTTTCAAAATAATAACGACCCCTGTCATAACTACCGGAATGATATTCCAGCCCAATGAAATCCCAAACCCAAACAGCATTCCCGCGATAAACACATCACCATATTGCATGTTGCGGATATCAATTCCTTTTGTTTCAGCCATTAGATTGCTCCAATCAACGCCTTAAGAACAAGAACCGCATCTTTGCGGGTATTGTGTTGAGCATATTCATACATAATATGTGCTGAAACCAGCAACACCTGATCAACATGGGAATTTTGTATATTTGGCGTGGTGGTTTCCAACAGATCACCATTTTCACCAGTAATTTTTGCATACTCATGTTTGGTAAACATTTTTTTCACCTTAAAAAAAGCGCCGGGAATGCAGGAACACCCCCGGCAAGTTCAGGGAGGAACTATTCAGCTGGCTGGTTATCCAGCCATTGTTCAATGATAAAGTCAATCTGCTTTGTGACAGACCGCTTATCTCTTTTTGCCGCTACAGCTATCCTATCCCATAGGCTGGCGGGCAGGTTTATAACCCTTCCCTTAATGTTTTGCGTGTCCAATTAATTACTCCAATGATTGTGTAATTCAAATCCTGAATTTGCTTATAGCATAGTAATATTATATATTCAATAGATAAATCCGCTTGCACTGGATTTAATCCTATGCTAGGGTGATTTTAGACACAAAACAGGAGACAACGAATGTCACAAGTTAAGTTTAAACTCACCAGTAAAACAAAAACATGGTTTGGTAAAACCCTTTTCCAGATTGAAGCCCTGATTGATTTTGGCAATATCAAAAAAGGTGATATGGGCGGCTGGATTGAAAAAGAGGGGAACCTTAGTCAAGGTGGCAATGCGTGGGTATATGGCGATGCGTGGGTATATGGCGATGCGTTGGTATCTGGCGATGCGCGGGTATCTGGCGATGCGCGGGTATCTGGCGATGCGCGGGTATCTGGCGATGCGCGGGTATCTGGCGATGCGCATTATATCCAAATCAGCCCTATTGGATCAGAAAATTCCACATTCACCGCCTTTATTGAAAAAGATGGAACTATCAGATGCACAAGAGGCTGTTTTAACGGAACTCTTGATGAATTTGCCGCCGCCGTTGAAAAAACGCACGGCAACAACAAACATGGTGATGCTTACTGGGCTGTGATTGCCCTTGTTAAAGCCCGCCTTGATACGTCTGTAGTTGAGGATTAGACACGGAGGAGACAACAACATGAAAGACGCAATTGAATCTGTTGCAGATGTTTTGAGCATAGACAAATATGGCAAACATTTAAGAGAAGTGCTTTTTGCAGTTAACCGAACAGAATTAATGTCCTTAGCAGCTAAGGCCATCAGAGCCTATAAGATAGCGAAAGCAGGAAACGACTATGAACGCGATTAAGAAACACTGGCGGAAACATGCCAAACTTGATGCTGAACATCCGATTCCCCAGATAATTTGCAATGACGGTTTCACTATGTCAGTGCAAGCCGGTAGCGGCTGGTATTGCACGCCCTGTGAAGCTTTAGAATCCGGGAATTATACGGCGTGGGAAATCGGCTACCCTAGCGAAAAAGAGCCGCTAATCATGAAATATGCAGAAGATGAAACATGCCCAATAGGAACGGTTTATGGCTATGTCCTTACTGACATTGTCAATGCTGTAATTGCAAAGCATGGCGGGGTGAAGGAATGACAAAAGACATTAACAAGCTTGCAATCACCGCCGCCCGTGGAGAATTGCTGTTGATTATTATCAACACCGGCAAAGACCGTTATGCGCTGGAAAGTGCGATTGAAGATTACACCTGGCGCGCCCTGATTGATCTTATTATTGGCACAGATGATATTGAAAACGTCTACCGCGTCAGCTTGTCAGAAAAACCAGAAGATGCCGACTGCAACGAAAGCATTCTGGAACAAGCTGGCAAGTTATGGGTTAAGACTGAACCCGAACTGGAAGAACTTCAAACCGCGCCGACTTGCTGGCGGCAACTTGAAGCCGTTGAAAATGAGATTTATTACCTTGAGAATGGAGAGACAGAATGACCAATTACACCAAAGACCAGATTAGTAGCGCCGCGTCCCCTAGCATTGATATTTATGCTGATCTCAACTCAGCGTATTGGGTTGTCGACATCAACTCATATCGGGCAGAATTCCTTGTTAATCATGCACTCGGGCAGATGAAGAAAACAGCCGGTTATCTTGGCTACAAGCTGGTGAAGATTGAGGCCAGCGAATGAACACCATCCAGACAACAACAAAAGGAGGAGCCGCGCGCTATGCTGGTGATCTGCAAAGGTCAGGCGGGCTGCGCACCCGGTCCAGCAACAGCTACAATATGTCACATATCCAACTCAATAAAAAATCTGTACGAAAAGTCCAGCCCCTTGCACCAACTCATCAGCAAGGTGGCTGGCACAAATTGAATTACAGCGGCGTTCATGTCGTCCCCGTGTCGCTGTGATCCGGGCCGGTTCTTAACCTGGAACTGGTTCGGTTATAATTAACGAGAGAGAAAAGAATGACGCAAGAGACAGAACAGGCAATCGCAGGAATTGAAATTGACATTTCCCGGCTGAAAAACCGTCCCGATATTAGCGATTACTTCAATGATATTATGTCACTGTCACAAAGCCTTGTTGACTTAGCCTCGTCAACTTTGGAGCCTTCAAATGAAAATCACTAACAAACTGAACCTTCCCGCCGCTTTGGTTACTGCAATCTCAAATGACACCTATACACCGGGGGAAAAGACAGATATGTCAGTTACTACTTTATTGCGCCCCCCCCGCGCTGTTGCCCTTGCCAAGGCTCACAGCAATGAATTAACAGAAGATGCAGCCGACCGCATATGGGCTTTATTGGGTCAAGCAACCCATTCTATTCTTGAACGGGCTGGCGATGAAACCGCAATCACTGAAAAGCGTTTCTATGCACCTGTAAGCGGTTGGAATATATCAGGCCAGATTGACCGGTATGAAAAAACCTCATGCACTATTCAGGATTGGAAGATCACAAGCGCCTATGTAGTGAAATCATATCAGAAAGGCGAAAAAACAGAATGGGCAGAACAGCTTAACATGCTGGCTTACCTTATGCAACAATCAGGCTATGAGGTTAAAGCCCTGCAAGTGGTTGCTATCTTGCGCGACTGGTCAAAACTTAATGTTTTACGTGATCTTGATTACCCTCGGTTTCAGGTTGCAACCATTACCCTGCCTTTATGGCCAAGGGAAAAGACCCTGGAGTTTATGCAAGATCGAATCAGCAAGCATCAAGCCGCGCGTCAAACCTTGCCGGAATGCACACCAGATGAACAATGGGCAAAGCCTGATTCCTATGCTGTAATGAAAGAAGGGCGCAAATCTGCGTTGCGTGTCTTGTCAACAAAAGAAGATGCTGAAACATGGATAAGCGAAAACGCCACGGCTGGTAAAATTTCAATTGATTACCGCCCCGGTGTTAAAACCAGATGCAATAGTTATTGCTCCGCTGCCCCGTTCTGTGACCAATGGAAAGATTGAAAATGATAGACATGAAAGAATTATCAGCCCCGTTCAACCCTGATAAGGTTCATTGGCGCGTAGGGTCAACAACAAAAGACAATAGCAAAGGTTTAGCCCTTGCATATCTTGACGCCCGTGATGTTCAAGATAGGCTTGATAACGTGTGTGGCGTTGAAAACTGGCAATCAGATTATATTGACGCTGGCAATGGCAAGACCTGTTGCCGGATCGGAATCAAAATCGGTGATGAATGGATATGGAAAGCAGATGGAGCCGGTGACACAGCTATTGAAGGCGACAAAGGGGCTTTTTCTGATGCCTTCAAACGCGCTGCTGTATCATGGGGAATCGGCAGATATTTATACCGATTAGAAAATATATGGGTAGCACTTTCCCCAATGGGCAAGTCATATAAGATTGCAGATTCAGAAAAGGCAAAGTTGGCAAGGTTTCTCGGCAATATGCCCGCCCCAGGCACAGCAAAGCCAGCGGTTTCAGAAGATGACAGCCAAAAGGTTTTGAGCAAATACAAACGCGGCATTGATGATATTCTTGAAAACGGCACGCTTGACGATCTAAACACATGGGGAAAAGACATTGCAACAGACAGCGTAAAGATGACGGTTGATCACGTTGAGAAATTGCGAAAAAAGTTTAAGGAAGCGCATTCGACAATGAAACAAAAAGGCTGACAAAATGGCACGCCGTTACCCTTGCACATATCAAGCCGGAGCTTTCCACATTGCCCCGGCATTCCTGCCAGATGCAGATGAACACCATAATAGCGGTGATACCGTAACAGTGACAGTAACCCGGGCAAGGTCTGTGCAAGAGCATAGACGGTTTTTCGGGCCGGTACTGGCTACGATATGGGATAACCTGCCAGAAGGCCACCCATACACAAGCAAAGAGCACTTGCGCGCCCGTTTATTGGTTGATGCTGGGCATTACTACTCGCAGGAAATCAGCATTGATAATATGGACATAAACGCGCTTAGGACAGTAACCGGAGCTGTTATTAAATTGCTCAAGGAAAACGGCAAGGAATTTGTATTCGTGGAAAAACATGACGGGAAATTGATATTCAAGGCTGCAAAGTCAATGGCATTTGACCTGCTGCCGGACAATTCAAAATCACATAAACTAATGGAAACAGTGGCAACTCTTGGCTCTGTCATGATCGGTGTAGATGTTAATACACTGCTTGCTGCTTCAAAAGAAAGATAACAACATGACTAATTCAGAATTTCTATTCGCAGGATTTATAATGGCGCTTGTGGGTTTTGGCCTTGCAGCAACATTTTAATGAATTTCAGGAACCCGCATCACCTGGCTTTTGTCCGCTCATTCCAATGTTGTGTCTGTGGCAATCCCCATTCCATAGCCCATCACCTGCGGATTGATAGCGGCATGGGTATGAAATCAAGTGACTTTTGGTCTGTACCGCTATGTATTCCCTGCCACACCCACGGCCCGGACGCGGTGCATACGGTCGGGAGCAAGCTGGAACTTGACTGGTTTTTCGTTCGTGGCGTTGATGCTAAACAGATAGCAATTAACCTGTTTGAGCAATCACCCCACAAGGATCACATCAAGCCGAAACCAGTGCGTCAGAAGGTCACATCGAAAAGCCGCTGGTTGTGTGGCAAAGATAGCAAACACAAACAGAAAGTTGGTGGAAAGGTTGTAAAGAGATGAATGACAAAGTTAAAGGCTCACAAGCGCACCGCCAAGAAATCGCCACAGGCGCATCCATTATCGAATTAGCTATTGCTGAAATGGCAGAGCATGGATTGTCAGCGTTCAGTATAATTTCAATATTATCTATTCATTTGGGAAAACAGATTTCTATTGCTATGCCAGACAGACAAAAAGCTTTGAAATGTGCGGTAATGCTGATGGCAGATATTTACAATGAAATACGTGAACCATAAAGAGATGAACAATAAACCGATAAGGGGTTTTGCATCCATAGGTTTACAAAGCCCAAAACAAAAGGCAAATGTTGGATGCATCATCCGTGCTGCCGGTAATTTTGGTGTTAAACTAGTGGTTATTGAAAGCCCCCGTCTGGGATGCTATACAAAACATGCGGCAAACACCATGCAAGCGCACAAGCACTATGCACCGACAATCAGGACGAATAGTCTAATTGCAAGCGCCCCGGCAAGCGCCGAACTGGTTGCTGTTGAGCTGATCGATAGTGCTGTTTCATTGCCAGAATTTCAACACCCTGAAAACGCTTTCTATTTATTCGGGCCAGAAGATGGCAGCCTTGATAAAAAGACCGCCGCCGCGTGTAAATACAAAGTGTTTATTCCAACATTTCACTGCATGAACCTCGCGGCAACCGTTCATGTGGTTCTTTACGATAGAGCCGTTAAAAGAGGGTTTCAAGTATAGCCCTGCGACAAAATGCCAGATGGAAATTCTGGCGGCCCGTACTATTATAACAAGAACAACAGGAGATTGAGAGATGCCCAACCACATAATAAATGAAGTAATATTACATGCTGACCCAGCAAAAATAGAACCCATATGTGTCAAAACAATAAACAAAAATAACAATATTGATTTCGGAATACTTGTGCCATTGCCTGTTAATCACTGGCCCGGTTCTGTAGGCTTAACACATAAAGAAGCATTCCCCGGCATTCACCTTGATGATGCAACAAAGATGTGGGGTACTAAATGGAATGCCTATGGACAAGATGAAACCGGATATTATAAATATGTTATTGAACCTAGTGGAAAGATTATCTTCACATTTCAAACAGCATGGTCACCACCTCGCGGTTGGATAGTTGCCATTTTCAACACGTTCCAGATTGACATCACTCACCACTGGCTTGATGAAGGCTGCTCTGATGCAATTACCGAAAAGTATAATTTCAAAGCATTGGGTGAAATGTTTGCCAAGCCTAACGCATGGGAAATGTCGGCAGCTACAGAAAGCATCCGTAAGCATTTACACAAGTTGCTGTGGGGAAAGTGAAATGAGTAGGGAGACGAAACAACAGGAGATGAAAGTGACACAGAAACCAACTATGAAAGTTAGGGTTGTGGATGATGGCAAAGGTAATATCAAAGTCATGCACAATAATCGTGTATTGAAAGAATGGGAATATCCTGGTCCCCATGCATTGGGTCTTGCAAATGTCGCTGCTGGCGGCTTTGCAGAAGGCTGGAATGCTTGCAATGCTCGGTGGGAAAAGATCGTCGCGCCTCATTTGGCATTGGCAGAAGCCGCCCCTGATCTGCTTGAACAGCTACAAATTGCGTTTGATATTATAGATAAGCATGTTCCTCGAGAATCTCTTGGAATGGCCCCTATGATTTCCGGTGCTGGCAATTATCCAATATTGCAAAAACACCTTCTCACCATGCACAAAGCCATAGCCAAGGCGAAAGGGGAAACCGATGCTTAGCTTCTTTATGTGGATGCTGGTTATAATTCTGCAAGTTGCCGGATCGTTCTTTTTTCTTGTGGCTGGAGATGCAATGAAAAGCCGCGATAAGGGTGTTCTGAAAGGAGCAGGTATCTTAGGGTCCATACTCACCATTGCCGCCTACACCATGGCACTGAACATAGGATAGAACCATGACTGACAAATCATTAGTGCGCCGGATCATTTTGGCATGTCAGCTTTTTGCTGCATTAGCTATGTTATTCATCATTGAGATGGTAAAAGCTATTACCCCTTGGATAGTGATTATAATCATGGTCATCATCATGATTCGTACAACAATTGACATTTTTTTGTTAGGCTTTTTAAGTGAACGGCTTTTAATTATAATCTTAGCTCTACTGTCAATCTTCCTTGATTGGGATAGGTTATGGTGGATAAGGGTAGTCAACAGATTAGCAGGGGAAATGAAACGCCATGACTAGCCTTTCCATTGCCGCAAGGTTCAATAAAGCTATAAGAATTATTGGCAACATCATAATGGTGATACAGCGATGGTCGCTCACAATAATAGCCGCCATTATCATCTACTATTACCAGCCACAAAATGCCACATTGAGTAACAATCAATTATTGATTATCGTACTGTCATTGGTAATAATTCATCTCGATAGTGAGCGGTTGGCACTTAAAAGAGAGGTGAATAGCTTGTGGGAAAGGATCACGAAATGACCGATAAACACCCACCCACCTGCCCATATTGCGGCAATCAGTCAAAGCTGGTTGGTGGTGATGTTATCTACCCGCACCGGCCAGACCTCAAGCACAAGAAATTCTATCTGTGTAAACCTTGCAAGGCTTATGTAGGTTGCCATCCAGGAGGAGCGAAACCCCTTGGCCGTTTAGCAGATGCTAGATTGCGGAGAGCAAAATCGATGGCGCATCGGCATTTTGACGTACTTTGGAAGAAGAACACCAACAAGCAGCGCAGAAGGAAAAAGATGGACAGACGGGAAGCTTATTGCTGGCTGGCTGAACAGTTGGATATTCCCCGCGAGCACTGCCACATCGGCATGTTTGACATTGAGACGTGTCAGCGAGTTGTGGACCTTTGCCGCCCCTACATAAAAGCATAACAAAAAAGGAATAAACCATGATTAACCAACCACTGGAAAGAGCCTGTAAAGTTCTGGAGTATGTTTGCGATTGTCCGTCAGACCACTTTGGCAAAGAACACCCCGGAGGCTGTGATGATGTTTGCAGGATTGTTAACCTTAAAACATGGGCTTGCTGGTATCAATATTTTGAAGGCGAAATGCAGTCATTGCGAAGCGATGAAGGAAATGAAAAATGAGTAAACTAACGTCAGTCACAAATAAGGCGCTTCACCGCGCCGCAACTGAAATAATCATGCCAGTTCTTGCCGATAGCGGTGATCGTAATACCGTTTTGGTGGTGTTGGTGCGGGTTATTATCACGGTGTTGCTTTTTTACGCCGATAAAAACCCAAAAAAGGCCGCTCACATGTTTGAGCACGGAATTACCCCGCAAGTTATTGAAGGGCTGACTGATTTTGAGAATGACGAAAGAGCTAGAAAGCCATGACTAAACCCTATCGCGTTCAACACAAGCGAACCAAAGGCTGGAGGATGCCGGAAAACACGGTTTCAGTCTGCCGCCCTGGTAAATGGGGAAACCCGTATAAGGTCGGTGAAACTTATTTCATCAAGGGCAAATATGTCTATGTTAAAGACGCTGCAATGGCAGTTGACCTGTTTGATGAATGGATTAATAGCGACACACAACAGGCAAAAAAACTGCGCGGTGATGCTAGAGCCTTGTTGTCCGGGCGCAACCTTGCTTGCTTTTGCGGTCTGGACCGCCCGTGCCATGCAGATGTATGGATTGAGATTGCTAATAAACCGCTTAGAGCGGATAAGGAGCCGAAGTCATGAACAACATATTAGATTTTATCTATGGGCAAATCATGTTAGCCAAGGATAACAATAAAAAGATTGTTGAAATTCAAATTGACAACACGTCTTTTAACCATCTGAGGGCTGACTATGCTAACCATCTGAGGGCTGGCAATGCTGCGTTTTGCATGCTGCATAACGACGACTATCGGCTGTTTAATATATCATTGAAACCGGTTTACGATAGAGACTATCGCAGTAATAACCAGCCAGTTATGGTAAAAATCATATATAAATAATGGCACCCCAGCCGGTCGGGAGTTGAACTCCCGCACCGGAACATTCATGCAAACAAATTTAAGGAGAAATAAAAATGGATATTGATTTGAAAACAATGGTAGCTGATGAAACTGCGAAGGAAATGGCAAGGGTTGCAGTTCAGTTGCTTGACGATATGCTTGTCGATGCTGACCCGCAATTAGTTGCTGATAAAATAAACCACCTGCCCAGCACGCAGCGTTTTAAAATTAGATCATGGCTGGTTCGTCTGTCTGGCGGAATTAAGCAACCCCAAACGCAAAAAAACCCGGCAAGGTATTAACCTCACCGGGTAAACAACACAAGAGAGAGGGAGAGACACCCTCAGTTAGTTTGTACGTCGAATTAACTGGATTGTCAAATAATCTATAATCACCCCTTGACATACAGGGCGCAACGCCCTACTTTACAAACACAGGGCAATCAAGCCCACTTGAAAAAGGAAAATTAAAATGTTCATTTTTAAAACCGAAACCAATTCAATATCCACAGAAAGCGGATTTCATGAGTTTGAAGAAGCTTCAGCAGAATACGTAATGTGTATTCTACGGGGTGAAGAAACCCGCGAAAATCTGTATATTTACGACACAGACCAAGGCGGTGTGAACCGCCCCGAAGTTGAACTCAAAAATGATGCGTGGAATGTCCGTTTTGGACGCGACATTGTCAGTCATTACCAAAATCAAATAACTAATGTGCTTCATGTGCATATTGAGTTCCATGAAGCAGGTGGAAATCGCCTAGCTGGCGGTTACGGCTATGATTATTCTCGATCTGCTGAAGTGTTGGTGAATATTACGGGGGTAAAGGAGCATGTCAAACTACGGTTCACCCATACTGATACAATCCCTGACTGGGCGCTTGATGCTGCCCAAAAAATAACAACAAAAAACACCAGCTTTCAGCACCCTAATGCTGAGTGGTGGGAAGGGGAAGAAAAAATCATCCCGGTTGCAACCGCCAAAAAGTTGCAAAAAATGAACGCTAAAGAAGCTTATGATGCAAACTCTTAAAGATTTGAGAAACTCCAGCGGGTTCAGCCAAAGAGGTTTAGCTCGCTGGCTAGGAATGGGAACCCATGGCGAGCGCAATGTCCGCCGCTGGGAAAAAGGCGATTCCCCGGTTCCTGGCTGTGTGATTGTTGCCTTGAAATGGCGGTTAGCTGCTATTGATCTAGCTGGCTATATCATCGATGAAGGTGGAGATGATCGCATCATTCGGGCAGCCGCAGAAGATGGGAACGTAGCACAACAATTGCTTGATGCTATCTATGAGTGATCACTTCCGCTTTATTTGATTATAGGAAACAACAACAAGGAAAAACTAAAATGGCTTTTTTTACACGAACTGAACAAGTAAAAGAATATGGGGAAACAAGGACAGTTACCCGCACACGGGTTGGCCGTGTAGTGATGGCGGCAATTGCTGGGCTGGTAGCGTTTAGCGTTTTGTGGGGACTGTGGTTTATTGTGCCTGAAGGACACATTGGCGTTGTTACCCGCTTCTCCAAGGCGATTTCACAAACTGGACCGGGTTTTAACTTCAAAACGCCCTTCATTGAAGGTGTGCGGAAAATTGAAGTTCGGGAAAAGAAATCGATTGAAAAACTATCAGCCGCCACAAAAAACCGGTTGCCCGTTACCGCGACAGTATCTATTAACTGGACAGTGAAAAGTGAAAGCGCAATGCGCCTTTACATTAAGTACGGATCGCTTGAACAATTTGAATCTCGCATTCTTGATCCAAAACTCAGGCAAGCCACCAAGGCTGCAATTAGCAAATTTGGTGCTGATCAACTCATCCGCGACAGAAACCAAGCAACTGCCAAAATACTAGAATACATGGCAAAGTTACTTGAAGGTTATCCTGTGGTAATCAACTCGCCACAAATTGAAAATATCGAATTGCCACCAACTTATATGCAAGCAATCCTTGACAAGGAAAAAGCCAGAGAAGCCGCAATACGAGAAGAATACAAACTGAAACGGCAAAAGCTGGAAGCACAAAGAATTGTACAAACTGCCGAAGCCAATCGAGATGCAGCAAAAAACATTGCAGATGGCAAAGCATATTCTGTCAAAGTTGAGGCGCAAGCGGCTGCAACAGCTATTGAACTAAAAGGCCGTGCCGAAGCAACAGCCATTGCAGCTATTCAAGATTCAATCTCAAAAAACTCGCTTTTGATTGAATACCAGAAAGCTAAACAGTGGGATGGTGCACTACCTACAACTTTGATGGGCGATGGTGCGAATGTATTATGGTCGTTGAAACCGTCAAAGTGATCAAATTCACTTCCGCCGCTTTTCAAATGGGCGGGTCACAAAGTAAGCCCCAAATACAATCATTTGAAGCTGCCAAAACTCAGGAGTTAGGGGATCAGTTGATCCCCACTCCAAAACCTTATCCCAAACCACTATTTTGCAGTCATAGATGATGAATGGAAGGGCAAAGGCGGGTCTAATCCATCTGGTTAGCCAGTTACCTTGCTCTGCAACTAACACGGCCTGTTGAGCGGTTAATTCAGTGATAACCTTATCAGCTTCAATTCGTTCAGATGATGTTTGAGCGGTAAGTTTGGCTTGATAAGCTTGATTTAGCTGCTTGCCGATCTGCCCGATTATGCCACCGCCGAGCCAGCTTAAAATAGTTCCAAACATTCACTTATCCGCCTTTTGCTTGCTTGCCTTGAGCAGAAACTTTAGTATCGTGATGGGCAGGGTGAACAGATTTACCCCATATATACGCAAAATTAACAGCCCGATTATGCCAAGGGATAAATCGAGTAAAAAAGCTGCTAATCCTAAATCCACCATGAAACCCGCCCGCTACCAGAATTAAAATCTGTACATAGGCGACCATTTCATCAACGAACCACATTGTTTCCAGTTCAAAGAATCCGGCAATGAATACACCGTAGCCAATGAACTGTAGAGCAAAAGTCGCGGCTATTAATTTCCCAACCGTGCCCGCGTACATTAAAGCAACACTAAGGCAAATAAATGTACCAATCAATTGAACATTTATGTACCCGCTCCATGTCGCAGTTCTGGCGGTTATCCACGATAGGAAAAGAGCAAGCGCGGCGTATTTTACTGACTTATCACCGAACGCTAAAACAGTAATCACGCTGATCAATAAGACCAGCGCGAAAATGGTTGTATATGGTCCGGTTGGAAAGAAGGTCAACGACCGCCTCCGCCACCTTTAACCCCGCCTGTGATTTGTGCATCTGTCGGCATTTCGTAATACTTCTTGAACCGCTTTGCACCGGATTCATGAGCAAGCATGATCGCTGAATAGCCCGCGCGAACCTTGTTGATATTCGCCATGGCAGCGCCTTTGAGGAACAACGGCAAACCAAGTTCTGACTTGGCTTCATTGGTGATAGTCACACAATCCTCATCCATTTCAGCCAAAAGCGGCAAAATCTGGGTTTCAAATGTACGCCTGATTTTCACTGAATTGGTGCCAAACCTGATCATAGCAGCAGTTGCAAGCAATTTCTTTGTCATTCTACATTCCTTGTTTTTGGTTAATGTCAAACCAATTACTAGCCTGTTTTGACGATTTAATAAACCCCCATTGTGGGGTAGTTCCAACCGCATTTGATCTAACCTGGCACTTAATCGCATCAACTGGAAATGGTGCTTTTTCCCACAGCCAAGACTTGTCAGACGCTTCGACATGAGGCGTTACAAACTCTTGCCAGTATTGAGCGCCAAGAACTTGAATCCCGGTCGGAGTGACGCAATACATTGAATCAAACCACTCCATTTTTAGCGCGCGGTAATAAGTAGAATTCGAGTGGAATCTTGCATGTTGATCTGCATCATAGCTTTTGGCAAGCGAGACAATCGGCTTTTCTTTGTCATATTGAAACCATACACTAACAGGTGAAAGCCGTTCAAAGCCGAATGTGTACACCGTGTCAAGGATTATTCCAGCAGTTAGCACTACAGCAACGCCAATCATAAAATGAATGCACCTGATTGCTTTGCGTTTCATTTCTTACCCTTTGCCGCTATTATTGCCAGTAAAGTTTCAGATATAAATGTTAATCCTTTTATGCCTAAAAAAGCACCAACTCCTGCAAAGCCGCCAATATAACCAATGTTATAACCGAAATATCCGTAAGCGAATAAACCGGTTACAAAGCCGGAAAATGCAGAAGTGGACATCAGGGCTATAAACCCAATAATCTTGTCACCCTGAACCGCTTTGATATTAGCTGACGCATGGACGATCGAGCCAAACACAATCATGCACAAACCCATAATTGTATTCCATGTGAGCCATTTCAAACCAAGCATCTACTTTGCTTCCATTGGTTTTGTGGTGATGGCACGCAAGATAATCATTGCCAAGGTGAGATAGATTGAAGCCCCGGCAGCTAATTGCGGCCCCATGATTGGCGACAAATCAACATCGCCAAGATATTGCAGAACTGACAAGACTAATGCCGGTAGCCCGTGCAGAATGGCAAACCAGACAGTCCGCGACTTGAACCAGTATTTGGTTATTCTGTTGAACATTTTATCACCTCAGTTAAATATTGAAACAATCCAGTCCCAACCACCCGCGATCATCCCGGCAATGGCGGTAATAATTACAACCACAATCGGCCCTGCCTTGCTCGCTGGTTTTGAGTTATCCGGTGTGACTGGTATATAATCGGCTTTCGGTTGTTCTGGCACTGGTTTCTGATCATTCAACAATGCTTCAAGGTCTTTTTTCACATCGACCCGCTTCCCATGTCGAAAATCAGGATGCTTTGAAGAAGTGACAGGATAAACAGTTATCTTGCCATCGTTTGACCATTGACCATTGAAGAACAAATCCCGTTCTTTTTTCCTGCGTGGAATGATTTCAGGCGGTTTACGCCAGCTCATAAATGCCTTTTTAGCACCTGCTATCTGCCCTGCCTTGAACTTCTTAACCCATGATGCGCGATTTATTGCACCCGTGTTGTAGTGGAAAGACAAAGCCGCTGCAAATTGCGCCTCAGTTAAATCATGCCCCCGGAAAGCGTGTCGAACCGCTGGAGCATATTTATTTTCCAACACCCATATGAAAATCTCAAGACAATGCTGGATTGTTTGCGGCTTACTGATATAGCGCAAGACACTATGGCCAGAAGCGTTTGTAATGCCGATGCTCCATGTCCACACCCCGACACTATCCTTGTAAGCTTCACGAACCAGCGCCTCATGACTGGCAATCTCAAGAGCCGTGTTGACGGTGATTTGATTCATACTGCTACCCTATTCCTCAGCCATTACCATGACGGTTATATCACGAGTGGAACCGCGATTGTTTTCAATATAAACCTTTCCATCTGTATGTGAAGATACGGTAAGAGATGAACCGCCAAGCGCCCCGGTTAATGCCCCGGTTGTTACGGCAAAAGTTGACGTTCCGCCGCCCTTGGTCATTAGCGGTGAAGCTGTTGCCCGGAATGTTGCAAAGCCAGCAGTGTTTGTATCATCAGTGACAATGATAAGCCCCCCGGTTTGTGCCGGGGTAAAACTGATCGCCGCAGCGTTGGCAATCGAGAACGATTTTGTCGAATGGCTTTCAGCTCTGGAGAACAATGAACCCTTGATATTAGCCGCATTGGTGATCAGGTTGTCAGCGGTTATGTTTCCAGATGCGAATATTTCACCTGTCATCAGCTCCAATATATTCGCATTGCTCAAGCTCAAGCCGTAATGTTGACTTGGTATGCCTTGAATATCTACCGAAAGTTTGTTCACAGTCGCGCCGCTAAGAGCAGTTGTGAACGCTTCATCAATTGTGAATGTGTTATCGTCAACTGTTGATGTAGCCTGTCTCCAGTCGGTCCCGTCAGTTATCCAGAACGGCCCGTTAAGTTCGGTTAGTGCTGCCCCGCCCGTCCCGTCGATCTGGAGCGGATCGGTGCCGTTTGTCGTCCATGTGCCGGTGATGGCAGTCTTGTTGCCAGTGTCAGACCAAGTAACTGTCCCTGTAGCAGCAACAAGATATTCATCGAGATCAATATCAATTATCCGTGCATCGATGTCACCCGAACCATCAGCATTCACAAACTTGATATATTGCCCCATATGGCAATGACGATTGTCGGTTAATGTTACCCAATAGCAGGGCGCGTTATTGTTCGCCAGCAAAGCCGATGCAGTGCCAGGCTTAAAGCTAGCGCCATCCGTTGTCGTGAATGTCTGATCTTCGTTAACCACAGCACCACCGCCAACTATAAGCCGGTCAATCGTGTCTGAACCTTCATAGCCAATTCCGTAAGATATAGACCCGCCAGATGCCGATTGATCATTGTTTGAATAATTGCCACCGCGAACATTTAAGTTCAAGCCAGCGCGCATCGATAGCCCGCCTTTTTCATTGTAGGTTCCTGAACAACCGTCTAAAACTGTTTCGTCAGGAATGCTGTCAGCCGCGTTTGAAAAGCTTCCGGCATTAGCTTCCTTTTGAATTCTCCAGCCATGAAGCCGGTTAGCCGTTGAATGCACATTATTGTATGTGATATTCTGGCTGTTTGATTGAACACCAATTGCACAACGCAAGATCAGACCGTCAGATACTTTTAATGGTTGATTTGTGCTAACTGCCCGCCTTGTCCGTTTGCCAAGCGGATACAAAGCAGAGGTATGAGGGATAAACCCAACTGTTTGAAGGTCAGAACTGAATGACGTTTCATGGTATTTTGAATCAATCACAAAGCCAGTCAATACAGACCCATAGCAGCCACCAAATTCTATGCCAGTCCCTGCAAAATCAAAGGCTTTTAATGTGGTAAACTGGCAATTCGTGCAGCCAATCCATGATTGCGCAAGATGGTCTATATCATCTGTCATGGCATCAACAATCACATTTGAAATAAGGCAATTTGTCATGTCCATGCCAAGAATTGCAGTAACCGTATCGGTTGGTGATGGTACAGCCGTATCCCCACCCATTCCGCGACAATCAATGTTATCAATTTTCATGCTGTCGCAGGTGTTAAAGAATATGCCCCTGACATCGATTGCAATGCCATCATTGGTTGCATTGGTATCAAGCGCATCAGTATAGACGCCATCATCACACTGTAGAATAAGCTGCCCAACACAGCAATTGTCAGTCAAGGAACCCCTGACATTTATCCTGTCGCAATTGTTTATGTACAGACCTGTATTAACGGCATTCTTTATTGTCAAGTTTTCTATCTTCAGATCGTTAGTACCGACTGCATGAAATTCACTGTAGAAATTAGATGGTGAATAACCGCTTTTCCGCGTTGCTCGATCACCATCAAATATCCCGCCATCCCATGTTGAACCGTCCGAACCCGCAACGAATTTTATGGTGCTTGATGTCGCAGAAGGTGTTGACCGCCGCTTGAACACAGCTCCGGACGAACATTTGACAGAAACCTTGACAGATATTGAAACATCATCAATCAAGAACGTACCGTCACTAACAGTTTTCGCTCCTGATCTGGCAAAGAACGCAGTTACCGCCGCTGTATCATCAGTGACACCGTCACCCTTGACACCGGCTTCGTAGATGTCTGAAGGCCCGTTAAAGATGCGGTGCCAAAACAAACCACCGGACAAGGCAATGACGGAATAACCGTCCGCAGTTCCGGTCGCTTTTACTTCACCAGTACCGCCCCCGCCTGTACCTGCGTAATATTCGCGGCAATCGACAACATCACCCGCCGTTAAGCTGGTTGATGCACCTAAAGATGCAACATCTGCAAACCCTGTGGCATCAACGCCGTCTTTACCGTCCTGACCGGGAATACCGACTGTTATAGCTCTTGCGGACATTATATTGCCTCCGTTATTTCAAATTTACTAAACCCGCCAACATCTGAAACCGTTAATCGGCCAGATGCTATCCATGTAGGGGTAATAGTTCCATCGGTGCGATTTACCTGTACCGCATAAAATCCAGCGGCTAACCCATGCGCGGCTGTTGTGGTGAAGCTGATAATCTCATTTCCATCACCACTAAATGACGTGGTGAATGTTACTACTTTGGCAGTGCCGCCAATAGCGTCATAAATTTTAATGTCATAAGTGCCGCCTGACATATCAATAGCGGCCCCAAGTTCATCAACGAATTCGATTGACAAAGCAAACGCTGTGTCAGTTTGCGCGCCCGGAACTGTGTAAGGATTGCACCCCATATCAATAATACTCCGTGATTATAACTGCGCCGTTAGCGCCTGGTGTTCTCACTGCATATCCTGTTGTGCCCGGATCACCTGGAGCCGCGCCACCGCCGTAGGAATATCCCGGCGTACCATATAAGTAAGAAGGACGGGAATATGCGCGGCCAGAACACCCGCCCTGCCATGTTGTGCCATCATCACCATCAAAGAAGAAATCCCCCACACTGGCGCTAGCTAGTCCACCAACCCCTTGATTTTTTCCTGATTGCGCCTTTACAAAAGTTCCGAACGTAGTGAATGATTGATTGCTTTCGGTATCAACGGTGACTGTTACTGTTGCCGGGAGATCATTTGCAGCAATCATTTTAGTTGCACAAGCGCCGCCCCCACCCCCAACATAAGCCGTTCCGTCACCGGTGTATGATTCACCCCCAGAACCAATGCAGACAACTTCAATATAAGCCAGCCCTGACGGCTTAGTCCATGTGCCTGTAGCTTCATATAGTTTTGTAATTGGTGATATGGTGATACTGGTATCAATCACCCTGAATTCATCACTTGCAGCCAGATACATCACCAGATATGCTGTCCCTGCCTTCAATTCACCACTACCCAACACTGCGCCATTGGCGTGCTTTAATGCCTTGGAGCCAACCGCATCAACATTCAGTGTCACCGCGCCGGTATTGTCCGCAACCGGTACTAGTCGAAACTCATTACCATCTGCATAAGCAGAAAGAGGCGGCGTTGTCTGCCCTGTTATCGTATTAGTTCCGGCTGTAGATAGCAATGGTCGCAAGGTCTGATTATACAAAACCTTGTATTCTTCGTTGTGGTCTTTCGACATATTGCTAGGGGTTACATTCCCGGATTCTGGAACACTGCCATTTGCAGTCATTTTCTGTTTTCCTTATAGCCAAATGCCGGGGGCTTCATCCACCAGCGTTATTCTTGCGGACTTTTCTTCGCCCATGTCGATTGTGAACACAATGCCCCTGATAAAATCATGACCAATTTCACCGATTGTCACAAGACAATCATACTCGATTGTACCCGGATCAGCAAAAGGTGTTTTGAAAGTCACAATCTGTGAAGGAGTTGTCGGAACTGTTAATTCATGGGTTATGACAGTTTGATCTACACATCTGATTGACAGCCCGGTTCTATTGGATTTTTCAAAGTAATTTGCAGGACCAAAATAATTCTCATCCATGAACACGTTACGCTCATGTTCGGTGTATTCTGGGTTAAAGTTAAGCTCCAGCCCGGTGACATTATCACCGCTTTTGATCACACGAACAACGCGCCCGTAGAAGTGGGTTTTGTTCAAAAAGTCATTAGTAAGCCCAACTAAGTCACCACGGTTTGAAACAAAGTTTTCTATTCCAGCTTCAAACTGATACCTTGCTTGCCGCAGTTCTAGGTTTCGCATATCAAACCTTACCCGCTCTTTAACCTTCTCGGTATCTGTGAACCCGTCATAGTTTATGCTTTCGATCTTTGTTGCATTGGTCACATCATAGCCGCTTCGATATGTAATAACTTCATCACTCGGTGCATATTCGCTTGCACCATTACGATATTGCGCCCTGATTGCATGGGGAATGTCGGCAAAGCTCATTACCTTTGTAAGCCCGCGCGTGTTTATCGGAGTGAACATCTGTGTTGCAGGCTCACTTGTCCTGTCTTTTTCAATTACTACGCCCCACTTTTCAGACCGTTGCTGAACTGCAAAGCCGGTTGAAGCAATCAACTGCATGTATTGCTCAACGCTGTCACCGGTCGCTATAGTGTTGCACTCATAGGCTTTGGTGGTGCAATGATTATACCACTCTATCAGTTTTGCGTCATTGATCTGGTCTTCCTCAAGTGGATCGCTGTTATAATCAATCATCACATGACGGAATAAATCAGCCGGGTTTGATGTTGGTGCCTCAACAGTAAAGCCGCTTGCAACGGTTTTTGCATATGATGTACAAACTGCGGATATAGTGTCGATCTGCACATGCTTTGCAGATATAGCAATAACCGCTAAATCATCCTGAATGAATGGTTTATCGTCCCTGTATGTAGAGAAAGCCTCAATGATCGTAGTTGCAAGTATATCGCGCTGTGCAACCCTGACTTGATGCGGTTCAGATGTTGTGTAATGATCATACCATCTGGCATTAGCCCTTGCACCATCATATGTATAAGCAGTCTTGTCAAAGCTGCTATAAGCATAAGCCAGCCCGCGCTTTACCCTCACCTCATATTCGCCAACCGGGAATACTGTCGGGTCAAGATAAACATCAAAACCGTCAATCGTGCCTTCAACATGGTTCGCCTGAATGAGACTGCCGCCCTTGTTGAAATAATCATCAGCATTATGAAGGAATGTTGCGGAGCCAATATGCCCGTAAGCAATGAAACCGAAATTATCATCATGTGCCACACGGCTTTGCACTGGCGGGCGCTTCCATAACAGCCTTATATGCTGCCTGATCTCGGCTTGTGTCGCATCCGTATCGCTAAAATGAAACTCTGGCAACTTAACCCACGTGGTTTCGCCTTTTAATCTCATTTCCACAGCAATTGGAACACCTACCCGATTGGCGCCTTGCGACATACCAGTAGGCCAAACAAACATCATCCAGATTTGATCTGCCCTGCCCGCTGTCTTGAAAAACTGCCAATTAGGGGCTGATTTTTCCGGGTTAGTTTGGTTCTGCGTCCATGTTGTATTAGTCCTGTCTAACTGCCATTCAGAAAGCTTTTCTCGATTGCTCTTTTCGATAACGAACTTTTCTGCAATCGTAATAGGTGCATCACCCGGCGCGCCTTCGCGGGTTTGTACTTCAACCTCATCAAACTCCGTAATCGCGGTTTTGTTTATCCAAATATCCTCAATCTTATGCCGTCCGGTCAGCCCTACAACTGTATTAACGGTCACAATTCCGTTTTCCAGCGTCCTGTATGGCACTGACAACATAGGCGGTGAAACCCGCATCTTGCCCAAAACGCGCGGCAATATCTCAAATGGCGTTGCTTGATTAGCCCTGATACCTGCAATGGTTTTTATTTCAGGCGCAGCATTTGACGGGGCAAGGTTTGGCACGATAGGAGGAGGCGACAAAGCAGACACAGCGAGCATTCCAACCGCACTAATACCCGCGCCAGCAAGCGCCGCACCCGTACCACCAGCCGCAAATGAAGCACCGAACCAACCCAATACACCCGGCCCTAAGCCACCGCCAGAAACAAATAGCGCTGTTGCGGCCACGGCCACCATAGCCACTGTAGCAAGCACATTCTTGCCACCACCACCACCGCCCCCACCATGGGGAACCATGTGCATTGTGATAATTATATGCCGGTCATTTGCGGGATTTTTAGGCTTTACAGCGTGCCAATATTCCCGCCTGATTTCATGGTTGTTAATCCGCACAATACCAAGCGAACTAAACGCTAGTGGCAGGTCCATTTGATCAACCATTTCAGATATGGATAAACCAACCGGTAATTGCTTTTTGACATTCTCAAATGAAAATAGTTCTTTTCTGGCTGTGACTGGTATTAACTGTTGCATTTATTCACCAGATTGTGACGCATGAATCGCGTTATTCTACTTCTGACCTGCATTGCATCGAGAGGAACGCATGTCACGTTAATACCTTCCTCTACGTGTAAAAGCCTGGTGGCGTTGTAACAGACAAGCCCGACATGGGTTTCCAACTTCCTAACCACCCCGCCAGCTTTTTTGATTGAAGTCATGACAACCACGTCAAAATCTGAGGGGGTTTTGTGATTTGTCCATTCATCAGCCTTGCATGTATCTACAATAGCCCGCTTGACGGATTTAGCATCATATGCGCCTATCGTATCGAATCCCGGCAAGACTACGCCTAACTGATCTTTATAGACCATCTGAACCAATCCCCAACAATCAACGCCGGTGTTATCGCGGCCCCTGTCTTTGAATGGTAGACCTATATAATTGTTAATCCACATTATCTAACCCATTGCTGTAAAGATTGCCTTGAAATTATTCTCATTAACCATCTTGTTCGGCCAAGGTTCTGTTACCCTCGATCTCACCACCATTTTTCCGGTTACTACCATAGCATTAGTGTTGACATTGATTAGTTCAAAATGGTCCCATACAGAATCAACAACATCAGGCGTTGCTTCTAAAACTGATTCCAGCTTGACGCCCATTGCATCAATCAGCCCATTCAGTGAATCGCCGATTGAGGTATCAACATTTGCAATTCTTAAATCAGCTTCCGGCACGCCTTCATTGTCTGACGGGTATTTCACTTCGAACGGATAAGCAATAAAAGTATTACCGTTTGAAACTATGTCTTTTGTGTTCAACACAACCCTGATAGGCGTATCAAGTTTTGCATGGGTAAAGGTTAAAAGCGATAGACTTACATCATCACTGTTGCGGCCTAGAAACGCCTTTAATGCTCGCGCTGAGAGTGCCATTAAGTAACCCGCTTCAATTTGAATGAAACAAGCCAGCCATCAACCACGCCAGATTTTACAAAAACCGGAGGTGAATCAAACTGAAACTTCTGCTTATAAGGCTTTGCCCCACCGTAGAAGTTACGCATGTAGAAAGGCAATGCCGCATTTTTCTTATAAAAAGCTTCCATATATTGACGCTGTTCACAATCAAGATGAAATGAGACTGATACATCATCATTAGCAAAGCTTGCCCGCTTGCGCAAAAGTGGCGAACCAACATCAGGTTGAAACTTGATTACATTATCGCCAAGTGCATCCTCAAACCCTGAGGACAGGGGAACAATCGGCAATCGGCAATCCCATTCAGCAACAGCCATTATTTAACCCCTTCTAACCTTAGCACGGTGCATCCCGAATTGTGCTGGCATAGTCTTGTCAAGTTCACCCGGCAACATTGCTTCAAGTTTCTTTTGTAGCACAAAATCAATGTCCATTGAACCGTCTTGATTGCGGGTTTGTTTGGTCTGCACCTCAACCCCGGCGTTATTAGTGATGTTAATATTAACGGCTTGGCCACCGACCTTGTTCATGGGTGTTATATTTGCCGGCCCCGTCACTATTTCCGGCCCGCGCTCGCCTGTAATGCCGAACGAACCAGCAGGAATATTGCCGCCATTTGCATACAGCCCGGCAAAGTTAATTGCACCGCTGCCACCACCTCCGCCGAATATGCTTTTCAGTATGCCTGAAATGCCGCCATTCTCACCTGAGAACGCCGCGTTCATGCTGCTGGTGAAAATGCTGTTTAGAGCATTCAATCCAGCATCGCGGAACACATCCCAAAACTTGGCGCCACCCTTTAAGCCGTTTATCATATTTGAAAAAAAGCCTTGCGCAACATTGTTTAAGTCAGCGTATTTGTCTTTAGTTTCAGCAAGTTTACCGTTGAAAGCATCAAGCGATTTTGTGGCGGCTTTGGTTGCGCCCGGTAGCTGAAAGTTATCGTTTGCCGGTATTGTCGGTATTGCCGGGGGTTTTGTTGAAAACTTCCTTGATATAGCATCAGATGCACTGCCGATATAATCACGAGACTGAGCCGCCTTTATTGATTTCTGGATTGTTGATAATACCCCGCTTGCCTTGCCGCTGGCAGGATTAGAAATATTACCAATCATAAACCCGCTAGAATCAATAGCATCACCGCCAACCATTTCTTTGAGGGTTGATATGCTTTCGATTGAAGCCCGTATCATCTTGTTAAGACCGGCAATCATTCCGTTTACAGCTTGCAATGTGAGGTCAGCAAAAGCCATAGGCAATTGTCCCCATGTAGCAACCACACCTTCATAAGCCCCGACAAAAGCTCCAATTGTTTTATTGGCGCCATCTTTCATAATCTGGACGGTATCCTTGCCAATCACATCAGCAATTTCATCACGGAATAAATAAGCTGCTGTTATCAGGACGGTAAAAGCTACGGCCAAAGCGCCTAGAGGATTCGCAGCAACCGCCGCTGTCAGTCCGTTTACGGCTGTAACTGCCCCTGTCCATATCGCTGTTGAAAACGCGCCAATAGTCGCAATAATTGCAGGGCCGAACGCAACCATCAACCCGGCACCCAAAGCACCAACTATTTTAAGCAAAGTTGACATGCTATCAACAAGCATTGATATACCGCCAACGGCAAGGCTTGCCGCGCCAAACAACGCAGTACCAATTGTATTAACAAAAGAAACAAAAGCTGGATCACTGATAGCATCAGTTAGGCCAAGGATGGAAGATTGCAAACCAGATGTTGCACCTTTGGATAACTCAAATAAATCACCCCATGCGTTGCCTAGCGCCTTTAATGATCCGCCAAAAGTCTCCCTTGCTGCCCTTGCTGATCCGCCGAACTGTGTTTCAAGTTCTTTCAATATCAAGGTTTGAGCGCCTATAACATTCCCGCTCTTAACCATTGATTTAACCATGTCTTTTTGTGTTTGTGTAAATGTTATTCCTGTTCTGCTTAGAGCGGTCATGCCAAGAATAGGATCATTCAGGGCTTTGCCAATCTGAATAACAGATGTTTTCAAATCTTGCTTCATGGCTGTTGAAACATCAAGGATAGCTGTCAGTGCTTTTGGAAATACGGACCCGCCTATTTTGGTAAAGGTTAACAGGAGAGATTCCGCGCCAACTATAGATTCATCACCGAACTTAGTGACCTTTTGCATTCCAGCGGCCATCTTTTGCAATTGTGCAGATGTATAACCAGCAACCCCACCCGTTGATTTTAATGTTTGCTCAAGCTGCGCAACTGCGTCCTGAGCTTCAATAGTATTATTCGTGAACTTTCTGAAAGCCAACGCCCCGCCAATAACAAGAGCTGCCCCTGCTGCCTTTGCAACTGCACCTAAAGCCCCCGACAATCTATTTAATGACGCTCGTGATTTGTCTGCGCTTTTGCTCAAGCCTGTTTGTGCTCGCGCGGCCCCTTTGGTTGATTTAGTCAGGTTATCGTTAGCAGTATCCGCCTTATGGGCAGACTTGGATAGCTTATCAAGAGACTTGGCAGCTTTGTCAGCCTCTTGGTATTTCATGCCAAGTGCTAGTGTTGCAATATCAACCATCTATCAACCTTTGTTTCTCTGCATTTCCTGCTCTTGAATTGCTGCCAATTCAGTCCCGGCAACTTCACAGAAAGCCGCATCCATTGCAGTTATTATTTCAAAATCTTGCGAGCTTAACTTGTTGCCTGATAACCGGCTCCAAGCGTCAATTTCCTGATAAGGGATTGCCATAATGCCACCCATACCGTTTGACGGACGGGTTTTTGCAAGCTGCCAGTACCAGCCCCAAATATGCCGCGCCACATCTGGTATTTCAACTTCTGGTGATAAGTGGCCTTGACTAAATGATTCATTGCGTTCACGCCTGGTTTCATCCTTGTAGAGAATATCATACCTAGCGTAAACGCTTATTGCTGTTACAAGATCATCTTTTAATTCTTGTAAAAATTTGCAAGATTATCGACAACCTCGCTTGCTTGGTCAAACATCGGGTCAACAGTATCTAATATTTTGATTACTGTTTTTTGCTCAAAGGGCGGATCTTCAACACCATCAAATGCGTTTCCATTCCAATTCCACCCAGTTACAGTCGCTGCAAGTTGTGTGATCTGATTCATTTCAAGTTCACGTGTTGTCAGCTTCTTGTTACGCTTGGCAAGCAATCTGTCTGCATTCTGACGGATAACTGCTTTTACAGCGTCACTATTTGGGCTTTGAAACGTCCATACTATCCCCAATGGTTCGTTGGTTACTGGATGAACGAATTCATAATCAAAGGTTTCAACCGGCTTTAGTGTTGAAATATCCATAGATGTTTTTTTCCTTTATGCTGGGTCTACAATAACAGCTTCTTGCACCAGTTCAAGCGGATACTGTTCAACAACAAAATCCTCGACACCGCCGCCGCCTGTTATTTTGGTTTTCATAACCAGCCCTCGGTTGTAGATAACCGTGTTTGTGACAGTGCCTGGATTTGGTGAATCATTCAATTCAAGTTTGAAAGCATATTCCAATGCGGTATCGCCAGCCGCGCGCATTGCAATTTGGCCGGGATCATCATAAGTTCTGGCACATTCAACAACAGGCGAGCCAGCATTAATAAGCCCCTTGCCCTTGCTTGATACTTTGCGATCAAGTGTATTGTATGACAGAACATTTTCGTCAGCGGGCCAATCGCCAGCATTCCCGACTTTCTTAACCTGCACATAGGTCAATGCTTCGAATCCAGCCTTGTCAAGGTCAGAATTTTGCGGGGTTGTACAAATTGAAATTACTGCATCTTTGTAAGTATTAGTTGCCATGGTTAATTCTCCTTAATGGCTGGTGAAATATGGAACCTGCACAGGAACCATGAATTGTGATTTGTCTTGCACACCGGCAAGAATTGATGGCTGTCTAGGCACATGTGAGGCAATCGAACCGTATTCGACACGCACTCCCATTTTGAAGTGATCTACAATTTGACCGGCAATCATTAAAGCCTCACCGCTGCCTTTACCTTCTTTTGCCATGACGGTGATCTGTATGACGCCCACATATATTTTAGGTGCATCACTGCCGACTAAATTCGTGATTGTGGATGCAGGGAAAAACCGCAATTCCAGATAAGGTTTGCTGCCCGCCTGTTTGAATTTCACATTCGGATATGCTACTTTTGTAACTGGTGATGTGACAAGTGTTGCGAGATGATCACCCCATGCTTTTTCAATATCGGCTTGCACTGTGTCAACCATGAATAAACCTCTTTCTGATTTTGATATTCACGACAGGCTTGTTGCTGCCCGTGATTTATTAGGCTCTGAAACCGGCAAAACGACACACGGAAACACCGCGCTAGAAACTGCCCGTCATGCCTTGTTAATTTTACAAATTGCCTTAGTTAGCGCTAACGACCGAAACGAGATTTCGCGGATTGAACCACCTGATTAACCGTGGTCTGCCATTCCTGCATGGCGCCTAATCTAAACCCGTCCTTTTGCTCTCTAATCCGCGCATAATTAGCGGTCCATGTGAAGTAGATTGTGTCTGTAATATCTGCCCCGGCAATAACAGCGATTGAATCATCACGGTTTAACCCTGCATCCTTATTGAGGTTGAAAGTTACAGTTGCAACCGGAGCGTTTAGCGTTGTTGTGCCTGAGTTTCTCAAGTAACTCGTATCAATTCTCATGCGCCCGCCCTTTGCAACCGGCGTTTGTGCAATCTCAATTGTTTTTTCAACAGACTTTAAGAAGATAGCCTCTTCCAGCCCCTTAACCTTTTTGATCCAGTCATCAACTTGTGCTGAGAATGATTTTGTCATTGTTATTCATCGATCATAAGTTCTGGATATAACTTGCGTATTTCAATCGGTGTTTCAGGTTTTAATAAAACCTCAATATTGTCAGTTAACCGCTTTGATTTGTACTCGCCGGCTTCGATCACATATTCGCCATTGTACTTTACTGGAATATCAGCATACCATTCGCCATCTTCACCATTGCCAGCCTCACCAACTTCTTTAAGAGCTTTGCCATCTGCTTTGATTACAAGCCATTTAGCCACTGTATCTTGTTGTATAAACTGCAATTGTCTAACTCCTGTCTAATTTGATAGCTTTTCCAGAATGAACCAAAGCCCGCCAAGTACGCCGGTTATTGTGGTGATGCGCCCTAATATCTTGCCTATCTTTTCGCCCAATAGATATTCGTGGTTTATTTTGCGTTCAACTTTAGAAAACTGCATTTTGTTAAATCCTCTACAAAAACCCTGCAATTGAAGGCGATCGCCATAAATGCCTGAAGTTGCCATTATCCACAAGATCACATTCAGCCGGGTAAACTTCAACCGCCGCAACATCAGGCCCGAACCATTCGTTTTTAATCGCTTGCATCTGGTCAAACGTGATGTTCCCGTCATGCTCAACTTCGAGCCAGAATTGATCCTTTATCCATTTTACGTTGATTGCTGTCACTCAAACACCAGCCTCTATGATCCAGCCTTTGACTTGTGCTGAAATTGATTAGCGGCAATCATTGAATAAACATCGGGCATTACAAGCTCTTTATCCGGCTGGTTGTAATCATCGAAAAGCTGATTGGCCAAACCTTCCTGTTCGTCTGGTGGTGCTTCGTTTATCCGTTTGATTATTTCATCAAGTTCCATAAGCTCTATCGTGCTTTCTGAATATTTTTAATAGCGCAGGGTGTATTCTGTAATACTCTGATTTAGGCCGTGACATATACACTGCAAACGATTCAGCGATGAACTCTCTATCATTCGCCCCCGCATACTCACTCAATGACAGATTCCATCCGTGTTGCCGTGGGCGTTCAGCCTGTATGAATGCGTTTATATCTTCCCCTATCGGGCTATCGATCAAATGCAAAACATGACCATACTCATGATATATAGTCGTTTTTCGTGCAGTTTTCAATTCTCCTGTTGATGATGTTGACCATCCATATTTTTGTGTATCTTGGAATTTCTTTGCTGCTTTTTCAGCTTCTGGACTAAATAGATGTTTTGCCTTGTCTATTTTGACGCTATGTTCCCTGATATATTTTGGTTTATAGATACCAGATATTTTAATCTGATCTTCAACATCACTAATGCGCCCGAACTTCGTGGGTAAATGTAGCACTCCATCACCATGTCGATAAACAGATGCATTTGCCCTTTTAGGGGTTCTTAATCTCGCTTTTTTGTATCTGGATGCTGGCCCCACGAATTCTAAAGGCTTAAGGCTAAATCGCTCTGTAACCTCTTGTGCAGCGTTTATAGCATTAGCAACAGATTTATTATAAACACCCTTCAAGTCAGCATCTTTTGCCACACCGCTTTCTACCAAAAACTTAGAAGCATCACTTGCTGTTTTTGGAGGTGTGAATTCTTGGTATTTGAATTGCGGCCCTTGTTTTTTACTGGTCTCTTTCTTTGGTGCCTTGGCCACTTTTGCCTTGATTGGTTTAGGTTTCCTTTTCTCAGGCGTTTCAATATTTGAGAAATAATCAATTCGCGTATGAACCAGACACCGGCAATTGATAACTTCAGCCGCCCCGCCCCTGTGATCCCCAGGATAGCGCAACCGCGCACCGCTGGACATTACAAAATCTTCTTTCAGCCCGACCGTTTGCCCGTCCGCTTGTGAATGCGTATCGCGTACCCTTGCATCTCCTGATGAATCCCAAACCCGGCGTATATCCTTTTCCCTGATCTTGCCGGTTTCAGCAACTTGTGTCAGTGCCTCATACTGCCCGCCGTGAATGCTGGATATGGTTTCCGTTCTGGCTATCGTTTGCCCCCGGCGTTTTAGAAGCCCGTCTGAATAGCGATTGATTGCCCTGCCTATAAACCCACCTTTTAACGGCTTATCATCGCGCATGGCCCGCCTAACCACGCTATCGAACCGTTTATCGCGTGCTTTCCTGTTTAGATACTGTGCATAGTTGCCGGTTTCCAAATCAGCCATTGCATTCCTTACCGCGATTTCATCAGGAGCCGATAAGCCTATAATTCCGCCCTCGCGCCGTTTGGTTTTCGGGTTATACCGCCCTGTAATATCAAGCGCCGTGGCTTTAGGATTCCGCCCCGCTTTCATTCCGGCCTCGATGTGTGTCCGCACAACCGCCCTTTGTTCACCAGTAATGCGGGTTATGAAGTCCGAACTATGTTCCCTTATCCATTTTTCCGCTCTTAGGTTTCTTGCATCAAACCGGACAATAAACGCCGTACCTGATAAGTCCTTGAGTGTGCCAAGCTCTGCAATCCCTGCCTTGCCCCCGGCCGCATAAGCATCTGCAATTGCCCGTTCAAACGCATCAAACGCGCCCCTGTCAATAAAAAGTGCATCAATAGCGCCTTGCACGTCCCCGCGCTCTAAAGCCGCTGTAACCTGCCCTATTCTCGCCTGTGATGTGATTTCTCTAATGCTTGCCATGAATGCCCGCCGGATTGCAGGTTCATACTTGTCAAGAACATCATTCAGGGATTTCATTTAACTACCTGCGAGCCTGTAGTTCATAAAAAACAACCGTTCCGGCTGGTGAAAGTGGAATGACGTTGATAATCTCATGCGCCGCGCCTTCAACCGTCAAAGTATCAGCAACATCAGGGACTACGGTTAGCCCCTCAGTGGACATGTAGATTTTCTTATCTGTTTCCTGAATCAGCGTCCCGTCGATTTCCTTATTCGAATAATTCATGACCGCGACTAATACAGTGTGGTTTGTTTCGGTCTGTGTAGGGTTTTGAGGCGATCCGCTATTAACTGTTTGCGTCAAGGTCACAGATTGCCCGAACTCCTTTATCAGTTCTTCTGCAACTGTTCTGACTTCTGTGTAATCAAACGCCATTATCAGACCCTTTTCGAAGCGCCAAACCTTGCAACATTAGACCCGGCAAGGTTTGAACCGTCAACCGGTGAGGCAAAGCATTTTAGCAACCCTGTCACTATAGCAAGCGCCTTTGTCGCGTCAACCGCTGTTACCGTAGCTGTTGCAGATGCAAAGTATTCTTTTTCAATTGACCCGACCTTAACCCGCTTTGTTGCCGCTGTGGTGCTGGTTGCACTTGCCGCTGTAGTGCTTGAAGGCTTGACCAGTTCCAGCAATGACATTTCAGCCACCGCTTTTTTAACCTCGATAGGCGTTTCGGTATCTGGTATCAGGTTATTTTCACAATCATACATGCCGGTACGCGGAATTACTAAGGCTTGGACCCGTTTGAATGTTCGCTTACCCGTCCAGCCATAGGCCGTTGCAAGTCTTGCGTTTGCCCGTACAATAGCGGCTTCCTTGTCTGCATCAGCACCCGTCCATGCAGCATTTCCGCGCAATGTGTGGTATGAATTGACATATGTTAAGTCAACAAGGCTTGTGGCCGTTGCCATGCCTGTGCCGTCTTCTACGATTAAGGCCATGTTCTATTTTAGCTTTCAGTTGTTATTCACACCAATCAGATTTTTTGCCGCCATCATATTCACGCGCCAGCCCGTTACCTATCAGCCATTCACTGACAAGCGCCGGATTGCCATCAACCATGAATCGCAAATCAGCCAGAACACGGCCATACTTGTCATGGATTTTAGTATCATAAAGTAGCACGACCGTATTACCTTTATGTAGCACATTTTTAAGCCCATTGGTAGCTGCATCGCCTTTTTCTGCTTCATATGGGCATTTTGCACGATAGCCTTTTTCTGGTGTATCAACTCCGAATATGCGGACATTTTGCACCCTGAATATTTCCGGCCATGCTGGTACAGAAACTTTGACTGTGTCACCATCAATTACCTTGATGATAAAGGCTTCATATTCAATTATTTCAGCCCGCGCCATGCTGGTCAACATGCTGAATATCACGAATAAAGCAACCGTTAATAATTTCGCCGTGTTTGTCATTTGTTGCCCTCGTTTTAGTGTGCTGAACCCAGTTGGTGCATCTTTGCTGAAAACGATTCTTGATTCCTCAAACGGTCAGCGTAAGCATCAAGCAACCTGCTCTGACGGATAGAATCCCGTTCAAGCCTTTTTATTGTGCCTTCCTGAATTGCATCCCGTTCTGGAACCTTGGCCACATCATGCCACCAGTCCCAATTAGCAATAGCCTTTGCTGATTGAAGCTGGACAACTTTTAACTTGCCCTCTACGCCCGTGTTGAATTGGCGTTGATGAAGTAGAAAGCTTGAAAATTCTTTCTTGGTTTCTTCCAATTGAGCCGCAACCGGGTCAACTGCGCTGTTGATACTGGTCACGATCAAAGACCCTACAACCCCCGCGATTGAAAGAACAGCCACGACCGCGTAGAGAACGGTTTTAACCGTTTCAGCGCCCTCTTTTTTGCCCACGCTTATCTGGTGCTGAAACCTGTCTGATAATTCCTTAACCGCGCCTTCAATCTTGGCATTATGGGCAGTTATTCGCGTTAATGCATCCTGAAAGCTGTCAAATGTGGTTTCAAGTTGTACCAACCTTGACGAATGATCTTCAAGTCTTTTCAATTGTGTTTGTTCCGTCATGCGCCCAATCTCATTCCGAAAAACCAGTTATGCGACTTGCCAGCATAGTAATTTAGTTTAAACGTATTTCCTGAAACACTACCAGCATTTACAGTATCGCCTTGTGCAAGCTGTACGGAAGCAGTCAGGCCATTTTGCACCCCTGTAACTTGCGCATATATCGTGCCATTTTTATAGATTGCGGCCCGACCACTGTCATTGTTTCTATATCCATACCAACCAAATTGATATAAACCAGCAACAGGAGCCGTAAAAAGACCAGTTGCCAAATCCATAGCCCCACCAGAATTGTCAAACTCAAAGTGCGTAGGGTGATACGTCCCGCTAATATAAACATCGGCTGGTGGACTGGCTTGGTGGTAAGCTTGGAAACTTAGCGAAATGCCGCTGTTTGATGTGGTTATAAAGAGCATCGGCGTATTGCCTGCCCCAAGTGTCAAAACCGCTGTTGCACCAGCCGGAACCACTTGACTTGCATTTTGTGCAACAATATTCATTGCCGCGCCGTCAGTTGCAACCCCCATTATTCCAGATGAATTCTTGAAATTCCTAGAGGCACTATGTGGAGGATAATAGACTAAGCCAAACAAAGGCAATCCGTTTACACTCACAGCCACATCAACGTCACCGATTGGCTGACTTACTCTTGCAGATATTGTGCCTATGCTATTCCAGAAACCGGTGCCATCATCTGCCGCCTCATCCCCCGCAATCGCAGCCTTGATAAATTCATATCGTGGTAAGTGAATATCAGCAAGCGTGCCATCACCTATACCTATACGATGAATTTCACCATCTTGCGGAGCAACAATCGCCTTGAGTGCCGCAACATCTGCAACAGGGTAATTTGCATTAGCAGATTGCCCGAATGTGTTGCCTATCGGAACCGATGGCCATGCGTCCATTGCCGGGTCATCCCGGTAATATGTCGGCCAGTTGGCAACAGATGTGTTAATCCAAACCTTGTGAGTTGTGTCTGCCGCATCCGGTGTTGTATTGCTCACATTGATTTTAGCTGGTGCAACCTGTATCGGTTGAGCCTTTGCCCATTGACCAGCAACAACCTGCAATATCTTGTCATTATCCGCAACAGTTGCAAGAGGCAATAAGCGAGCCGTTGCATCTGCTGGCATATTATCAGCCGAAACCAGAACCCACGCCCCCGCAGTGCGCTTATACACGCCCTTTGGATATTGTGGAGCCAAAGCCGTACCCGTTCCTATATCATCAACAGTCAAAAGCGAATAATTACCATCAACCGTAGTTGGTAAACCTGCATATGTTGCCGCATATCCAGTAATTTCACTTGGATTGATAGACATTTCAGTCTTGGTTAATCCCCAACCAGCCCCGTCATGTGACCAGTATTCTTTTTTCCCGTCATTCAGAAATACAATAGCAAACGAACCGTCAACAGGTGAGGCAAACTCAACCCCCGTTGGTTCCATCCCGGTCGTGGCATTCAATCGAGAAATTACCCTTGTTTTGCCAGTATGAGCACCCGATGAAACCGGTTCATCAAATACCAGCGCGCCATTGTTAACAACATAAACGCCAACAACATTTGCTCCATCGATAGTATCAAGGTGGAAAAAGTCGCCATTCTGCGCAGCCGAACCGTCCGCCCGATTAGGAATCGTGCCTGGAAGTGTTGAACCGTGACCCAAGCGAACGCCTGTAGCATTGTTTGTTGGCTTTGTAGCCTCAAGACCCGCCGCAGTCATTGCCGCGTCCGTGGTAGACACTGGAACTGTGATAGCCGCCGTTGTAGGGTTATACCATAGCTTGCTATCAACAAAAGCACTACTACCAGCCGGGATTGCATCCCCCGGATTTTTGTCAACTTCTGCAAGAGCTGCTTCATTAGCAATGGACCGCAAAACTGTTGCAGGATCAGAAGATGAACTAGCACTTGAATTTTTAATGAAATACCACGCTGGCAAATCGCCAACTATGTATGAACCCATCTCACTAATTCCTGTTTTTATTGGTTGCGGATTAGTGGCGTTGCTTCTGCTTTAGCCGTTTTCGTTTTCTGTTGGTGCGGCTTCTGCTGCTGGTTCTGTGGTTTCGGCTTCTGCCGGGGTTTCGGTTTCAGGTGCGGCTTTTGCAACGGATTCTGTTTTAGGCTTGCGTACCGCCCGTGCCTTTTTGGGCTTTTCAATCCCGTGTTTTTTGCGCAGCTTATCAGTGATCTTGCCCCCGTTGGCTGCTACTGCATTAAGGAATGCAATGTTTGTCATTTTCAATCTCCAGAATATAATGGAAAGGCGGGGAACATTGCCCCCGCCCGTCTGCATGTGTTAGCCGTTAGTTTTTACAAAAGCCATGCGGATATTCTTGCGCTGGTAAACGCGGTCAAAGTTTGCAGCCAGTTTCAATTCAGCATTAGTCGGGCCTTTCTTGGCAACAGAGCCGCCAACCCATTTAATACCGCGTGGATGCAGGATGAAGTTCCGGCGATTGACCAGAGTTTCAATGCCGCCGCCGTTGCCGCCAAGGACTGTACGATCAGTTTCAACGGGAACCTTTGGTGAGCCTTCACCGTGACCGAATGCACCCGCGCCAAACAGGATTGAGGTATAAGTGACACGGTTTGCACCCGCAACCGCTGGCATGGCATCAGTTACAATAACCCGCTTGCCCATGAAGGTCTGGAAAAGCAAGGCATTCGTTTGAATATCGAAATGATCCTGCAAGGCACCTTGTTTCTGCAAGTTCGCGTGCACAAGCGAGTGAATTGCAATAGCTGCAAGGTCATTCTTGGCATCGCCCATTGTCTGCATAGCGTCAACCATAGAATTCGCGGTAAGCTGTTCAGCGACCGTAACGGCTCCTGCTGCATCTGTTGCAATGTCTTTGACCATGTCACTGGCATCATTTGCAATATTATCAGCCAAAACACCAAGGCCAGAATTGATCATGATTTTCTGATACTCACGGTCCCAATAAGAGACAAAGCGATTTGCCAAAACTGTCAACGGATCATCACCGGCCACAATAGCAGCAAGGTCGGCGCCCTGAATTGTCTTGTTGCGGTTATGGTTGAATGCAATATCATCACCGCTGGATGCTTTTTCAGGCGTTGCAGTTACTGCCGGATCATCATCATCCACATTGGAATCGGTATCCGCCAGATCAACCCAGAACGGCATATCAACAGTACGACCGCCGGAATTGGCTTGTGTATTGAACTCCCCGAAATTGGCAATGCCAGACGAGAAGAACAGTGAGTTTTCTTTGGTTTTTTCAAGCGCATATTCAGCAAATTCTTTAGGCTCAATGATGTCGCTGATTTGTGTAGTAGCCATCTTTTTTAGGCCCTTTCATCAGTTTAAGTTAAAAGTCTTGCGACCGTTTTGAGGCCCAACTTCTGCCGTGCCTTGGTTGTGCGCTCCTGCGCGGGTATTTGCTATGCAGCAGCCTTTAGTGTCGCTGCAAGCGCCGGGTTTGACCTGGAAAGTTCGGACCTTTCATCAAGGTTCATTTCTTTCCATGTCTTGCCGGTGTGTTTTGTGCCGCCCTGTCGTGGTGCGCCGGAGCCTCCCGGTGCTGCTTCAAACAAAGCGCCCAATTCATCATCGCGGCGCAATTCGTCAACCAGATGTTTCAAGGTTGCAGGTGTGCCGGATGCGTCTTCCATAGGCTCGCCATTGGGAGCCAGAATTATCATTTCAACATGGCCGTTCTCATCGACTTCTGCCTTGATGCGGCCCTTAACGTGAGGCATAAGCCCCTTAACGCTGCCCTTGGCTGCTGATATTGCTTGCGTAGCCTGAGCATCAATTGTGGAGTTTGTCAGCGCCCCGGTGATAGTGTTAAGCTGTGAATCCCTTTCAGCAAATGCAGCTTGATGGCGTTTTTCTGCCCGTTCAAGTTTGCGCTCAAGTTCTGCAACACGCGGATCGTCTTTCGGTGCGTCTTTGGTCTCAACCTTCAGTGCCTTAATAAGGGCGGGTAATTCGTCAAGGTCAAAATCATCATTGCCCAGAGCATCGCCAACCGCGTCCATGTCAAAGTCACGAAACTTTGCCAGCTTTTCAGCAATTGACCGTTTTTCCTCTTTCAATTCCTTGTTTGTCCGCTTCAGCCCAACTGTCTGTGAGGCCATGTACGATTCAATAGCTTCTTTTGCTGCATCGTCAAGGTCAATGCCAAGTTTTGCGGCAAGTTCTTCAATTGTCATTTATGTTTTTCCCATCCTTGGTAATTCAACAGCCAAGGTCTCTTGACCGCTATTAGCTTCTGCTAATTCTGATCGGGCGGCAGGTCTGTGATTGCAGCCTCATTACCGCCCGGTAATTCGTTTATGATTTCTTCTGCATCTGCTTCTTCATCATAGCTCGGCCCCAACACGCCCCGGCGCTTATATTCGCCTACAAGTGTTGCGCGGGAAATATCCCCTGCCTTACGCGCCTTATCCAAAGCGTCAAGATGCTCTTTAACAGATGTGCCGACATCAAAATCTGTGAACACAAAGATTTCAGGCGTTTCAGGCTTGCCCATCCATAAGGAAGTAAGCCGCCATGCATTCTCAAGTGTGCTTTGCAGGTTGATAGCCCATTGCTGCGCCGCTGTATTGGCCTTCTTTGAAGCAAATGCCGCTGCAATAACTGTAATATTGTTTGAACCGGCTGTAAGTGGCTGGTTGCCTAATTCTCTTAACTGAGCCTCGATGCTTTCAAGTCTGGATTGGACAAAAGTATTGGATTCGCCACTAGGTTCAAGCAATTCATACTTGCCATATTTGCCTTCAGCATTCATGGGTGTGTATGCAACCCGCATCGGCCCGACCGGGAATGGTTTTGGTTTGCCATCAGCCCCAGTTTCAGGCGTTACACCGTGACCAACTATCATCACATAGCAGGACATGTTGATTTTATATTCAAGCCCGGAATCAGTTCTGAAGTGGTGAATTTGCAAATCAGCGCAAGCACGCATTGGCGGGATAACTTCCCAACTTGCGCCAACCCGTTCGCCGGTTAAGAATGGAACAATCGGGATTTCGTCAATGCCAAGTTCGCCGTTTTCTTGTGAAGTCCATTCATCCTTGATCTTTTTGAACACTTCAAATGTCGGCTTTGCATACCCGACTGTGTTACCGTCTGCATCTGTGAGCCGTTCGCGGTTAAACACCCTTATCTGCTTGACTGTCTTTTCAGCCAACCCGTCAACCATGGTTACTTCTTCGAAAAAGCGGAAATGTGTAAAGACTTCCTGCCCGTCTACATAATCTGTAGCAACGGCTATGACCTTGGTTGCGGGTATGTTCAGCCAATAAGGGCGGGTTTTCGCCTTCATGGCTTTAGGGGCATCAACCAGCACCCATTCAATAGCATGTGTAATGCCGCGCCGGAATATTGAAGCTGCAAATTTGCTTTGTGTAGTTCCGGCCCCGTCCACATTGTCCTGCATATCAATCAGGTCTTGCGATGCTGTGCCCTCAATGAAGTCAACAGGTTTTGAGAACGGTCTGCTTGATAGTGAGGTGATAATATCCCCGAATATGTCTGTATATGGTGCCGTTGACCACCGGACCTTATAAGCTGCTGCGCTTTCAGCCTCAAACTTTGGCAGGAAAGCATCATGCGCCGCCCGCATTGCGTCCGTGCCACCTATAAGGGCATCAACCTTTGTCCAATATGGCAACATTGCCACTTGTGAACTCCAGCGAGCGTCTATCTTGTTTTCACTCATGAATATGTTCCAAACATTGCAACAGGAGCGGCTTTTTCAGGCACGGGCCAGTAAGCCATAACAACAGCATCAGCGATGTTAGGCGAAACCGTGCCTTCTGGTGTTTTGTTTACCATCAATTTTAACCGCCCGCTGTGTGTCTTTGTGGCTTGACTTAATTCTTTTATGAGAGTTGCCAAATTATCTATATTGCCATCGATGCTTATTAACTCATCATGAGGGAATTTTATGCCATGAACTACATATCTATAGGTTTTCTCAAACCGGCGCCGCAGCTCCCACCAACCTTGTGCTTTAAGGTTTTCGTAGAAATCGCTGTTTATGGGTGTATCTGGATCATCCTCAATTATATTCTGCTTAGGGTTAAGAACGCCAGCCGCAGCACTCCATGGCGTGAACTTTACCCCGGACGGGATTAACCCTTCATCTTTAAGCCTGTTTGCTTCCGCCTTTACACCGGCTCCAATACCAATGCAGTCATACTGTAAGTTGATTGTGCCAACATCTCGACATTCTGCTAGAGCGTTTCTGGTTGTTACGCCAGTATCACGCTCACCCCAAACCCGTGTAGATTTTAGAACAATGCCTTTTCGCTTAACAAGAGCGTTCTTGTCTAAGCCTTCATCTGCAACATCAAGCCCCGCCAGCCACAAGCCACTATCTGAAATACCAAGTTTCTTGTGAGCATCAACCGCCGCGTTAATCCAAAGCGCCGGAATAATGACACCTTCTACAGATGCGGAATAATCCCTATCAACTTCTTGAGCGAAAACATGTACCAGGCCATCACTTTCAGCCTTTGCCCGTCTTTCGTCATACCATTCTTGCGTTTTGTGTGGATGATCGCGCCAGTCCATTACAAACACATTAGATTGACCTTTTGCCAAAGGTTTACCCGGTATCCACTCCCGCCCGCTTTCGCGCCGCCGCTGGAACACATTACCAAGCCCGTTAACAGATGAAATATCAATCTGAACCCTTGTATTATCTGCTAGTGCAGCCTCAATCTTTTCAGGGCGGTCATAATGTGCGGCCTCGTCTTTGAAGTAAATCAATGAACGGCCACCGCGCCCGATATTATCCCCGCTTTCACCCCTAACCGTTGAACTATTGGCAGGATTGATCAGCTTCATGTATGATGAATGCTGCTTTTCATTAAAACCCACAGGTAAAAACAAATCAGGCAGCCCAGTTATAACCAGCCTGATCTTTTCAAAGATTGAATCAGGATCGCCAATCTTGTCTACAAGCTGCTCTTTCCTGGAACCCCAGCCAATCGCAGAACCCGGAACAAATAACCAAAGCCAAACAGTAAACCCAACAGAAGCCCATGTTGCGCCCATATCGCGCGACTTTTCAATAAGACCGTTTTGTTCCTCCAAAACACATTGATGTAGAAACTTGATTAACTCTACCTGTTTTGGGAAAAGTATAAACGGCAACCTGACAGGCATATCCTTGCCGGCATTGCGCGGGTCATACGTATCAACCCAATGTGATATAAACTCTACAGGATGCGTTCTGTAATATTCCAGCGCCCCAACCGCCAAGACAGTATCTTGTTTGAATTGCTCAAGCCGCTTTTGTCGCCATGCAAACACTGCAACATAATCAACAGGCCAGCCAAAAGGGTTATTTTTCATTCAGTGAATTAAGATAGGCCGCTGCCGCTTCTTTTGGCGTCATCTTAGAGGTAATCAATTCAACTGGTCCGCCATCCTTACCAGTAACTTCACTCTTATCAGCAAGCCCTAGATCACGGGCAATGATGTTAGGGTTAAGCAGGTCTGCCGCCGCTCCGGTGAACTTCTGATCCCTGATTATTTGTTCCACCTGCGTAATGATAGAAGATAAATCTTTTCTGCGCACGCGCCAATCGTGCCATGCAGTCATGGTTATATTTAAGAACAAACATAGCCCGCCTAATGTCATGGCTCGCATTCTGCTAACAGACTCATGAGTTGCTGTGCCTTGAAAAGTCACTAGTTTATCTTCGTATAATGGATTGGCGTCTACCCATTCAAAATATTCAACACAAGCGTTCCATAGATCATCTGGATTTGCAAATTTAGGATTTGCGCCATGTGAACTTCGCGCCATCCAGAACTTGTTTCCTTTTGGTGCTGCCATTTTTATTCCTTTAGGCTTTCTGATAGCTACCAACGCCTATTATGACGCTGGTGTGAGCTGTTTGTACGCGTGGCACATCAGCTATGAATTGGCAGAGGGTTGTTTTCGCGCCGTATCCCTCCAAGCTGCGCCGAGGTCTTTCCCGTCATGTCATTTGCATGCAGTCCGCGTAATCTGCTAACTAGATTTCTAGATGGCTAGTCCCTAGTGCCCATGTCCATCTGTTTTCATCACGGGCCTACGGTTGCGGTGGTCCGTAGTTAATGCAATTCCTTAATTATTGGAGGGTTGAGACGCGCTAACCCTTCCAGAACGCGCTCGCATCCAGTGAAGGTCCCTGAACGCAACCTCTTAAAACTGGTCGCACTACTTGCGAATAACATATCTATCGCTTATTCGTAGATACTTGTCAAGGTGTAAAGAAAAGCTGTCAACAATACCCGAAATGCTTTGCCAATATCTCTAGCGCCGCTTTAAGCTGAACCGCTGCCGCCTGATTATGACATTTGTGCTTCCGGCAATATCCATTCATCGGGTATTCATGGATAACAACATCGTCAATGATCGGGAGCAGTGAGGGGGGTAGGGTCTTTATTGCAGTGTTGTACTTCTGCCGAGCGTCTAAGGTGCTGGCCGGGGTGTGGTCACTGAATGACACATCGACAACTACCCTGGACGGGTCAACCACGCCGGATCTTTCAAGGTGAGCATCATTGAATAATTGCCAGATGCGCCGCCCGGATTCTAATTCGTGGTGTTCAAGTATCTTGACAGTTTCAAACGGCATCTTGCGCCTAGCGTTCGTATATTGCCGCTTGCCGCCAATCGTGCCTTGATTAAAGGCGGGTTCAAGATCATTGCCGCATTGCTTGATGTATTCAGGTGTAACACCAGCCACCCTTGCTAGACTGATCGCTCTTTTGTTGCTCATCTTGCTAGGATTCCCCTAACATCATCTGCTGTTGGTAATTCGTCGTCGTTTGTGATTTCATCTTCCTCAATTCTGGTTATCACAACATTAAAACAACCAATATCGCGGCCCTTATCTGTTACACCTATCATGGTTATATCAAGTTGATCTCCTGTCTCTTTGAGATTGTGACTCAATGCAACAGTAAGAGCGCGAGCAAGCTTACCAACCAAGTCAACTCCACCACTACTAAAGCCGTGATGACTTAAGAATTTACTTGAATAGAAAATATGTTGCGGAAAAAAATTAGCCAACCAACCAATTAGTTTTACTAAGGGCCACTTAAAAACTGCAAGATCAAATATCTTACTCATGCTTACCTCATATTATTTGATGATAATACCTTACACGGTTGCCAAAATAATTGCAATTAATTCAATAATAACGCTTGACACATAGGATTATCAAGCCTATATTAAGGACATAAGAAACAAACACACACAAGGAAACAACACAATGACATTTACACTTTACACAGACAGCAGCATCGACGTAACTGGTGCGTTGCCCAGACTTCACATCAAGGCTTTAACCTCATCTGGCATTGAGCAAAACCTGACATCTGGATTACAGAAGCGCGTCCGTGTCTACAACAGTAACGAATATATTGACTTTGACATGCCGGCATGGATTGACGGCAAGCCCAACCTTGAACTGGCAAAAGCTATTGCCAAAGCTTTCCCGGCAAAAAGTTAAACATACAAAGGCCGGTCCTAGTGATCGCTAACAGCTTTGGAGAGAATGAAATGACCAACACGCACAATCACAACGTCCCGGCCTTGAAAAAGAACATTGCTGGTATTGTTGCTGAATATGATGAAAAGTATGCCGCCATTGATGATGAAATAAAGGCTTTTGAGGAATCCATAACGCGGATTGAATATCAAACCACCGTTGCCGGCCAGTATGTCGGCGCAATATTCAGAAAACCTTATATCCACAAGTCAACACTTGAAACTAATCTGCTAAAGTCAGCATGGCAGTATGTTTTCAAGCGGCTTAATCTCGAAATTATCGCCAGCGCAAAAGACAAAAAAGAATTTGAATTGGCAATTCAAGACCCTCCACCATTTACGCTAGATAATATCATAGCAACTTTCGGTGATTATGTCGAACAGCCCCGCTACCATATCCTGAAAGGACTGGCCGAATGTTTCTGCGATCTAGATCAGGCGTATAAATCACACAGCAAGGTCAAGATTGGCGTTGAAGGTTTGCCAAAACGGATTATTCTATCAAATGTCACTGGATATGGATCATGGGGACGGCAGAAGGCTGAGGACACATTAAATGCCATTAACGCATACGATAGCAAACCGTTGATCGGGTATGGTGAATGCTCAAAATTACTTGAAGGGGCAGTTGGTGAAGATGTTGAATATCGCGGAACGACTATTCGTCGATATAAGAATGGTAATGCACACCTGATATTTTCCCCTGATCGCTTGCGTTCAATCAACTTGGCATTGGCTGAGTTTTATGGCGATGTGCTGCCAGATACACCAGATGAATCTCCAAAGAAACAGCAAAGCACCGCCGTATCAAAAGATTTGCAATTCTACCCAACGCCAACGGTTGTAATTGATCGTGTATTAGATGAGCTGGCTTTTTACGATAGCGACCGGGTTCTTGAGCCATCTTGTGGCGATGGTCGAATCCTGGAAGCCTTGGCAAAACTTCCATATCAGCTTAGAGGACTTGGAGTTGAAGTCAACGCAGAACGGGCCACACAAGCACGCGAAAAAGGTTTCAAAGTGTATGAAGCCAATTTTCTTGAAGTGGCACCGAAGCCGGATTTTGACAAAATCATAATGAACCCGCCGTTTTATGGCACACACTGGGCAAAGCACGTTGACCATGCAATGAAATTTCTAAAACCGGGCGGCACTCTATTATCAATTCTACCGGCATCTGCTTATTACGATCACCGTAAATTGCTTCCAAAAGGATCGCGTTGGCATGATTTACCAGTTGCATCATTTCATGAAAGCGGAACGAATATCCCAACTGGATATATTATAGTAATAAATGGAGACTATTGAAATGAACGCCACCGAACTAAAAGCCGCCCGCGCCGCCCTTGGTCTAACTCAACAGCAACTTGCAGACGCAATCAGAATAAGCAACAACCGGACTATCAGAGCATGGGAAAGCGGATCAGTCCCCATTCCTGGACCTGCCCAAGTGCTGATTGAAATCATGGTTGACAGGGTGAAGGCAGGGGAGTAAGGTTGGCTCGCTTAGGAGACACAGAAACTGTGAAAGCATTGTGGTGCTTCTTTCTCGGTTGAGCCGTCAGAATCGTTACTTCTGGCGGCTTTCTTTTTGCTGGATTGTGAAAAGTAAACCCTGCACAGCTGCAACCGTGCAGGGTTTCAAGAGGCTACCGGAGGGCTTAAGTAACATTCCAACTCATCCGGTAGTGTTTGCTCAAGCGGAGCAATTGTGGTTTGCATAGGCAGGACGCTATACCTGCTTGACGGTTTCACCCTAACTCTAGCCGCCGGTTTCGCCGCGCTCCGTTTAGGTTTAGGGCGCGATCTACTCCATTTCAATCCCTGCGCTTCTGCTTTCAGCGCCGCTATGCAAATTACAGAACTACTATAGCAATAATTAGTAATGTGTGCAAGGTAGTAAAGCCTCATATAATTATTGTCCGTGAGGCTTATCGGACTTAATTAAAAGGGACTTGGTCATTCAAATCATTAGGAGACGCCACCCGCTGCCCGTTGTCATAGGTTTCACCTCGTACTGGCTGCGCGACCTTTTCCCCGCTTACATAGGTGCCAGTTTGATCACTGCCCTTGCCATCCAACATGATCAGCTTGCCGCCAAAGCCTTGTAGAACGATTTCAGTGCTATATTTTTCAACGCCGGACTGATCCGTCCATTTGCGGGTTTGTAGCGAACCCTCAATCATTACCCGCGAGCCTTTATGCAGGTACTGTTCAGCAATATTAGACAGCGGTTCCGAAAAAATAACTACCCTATGCCATTCCGTCCGCTCTTTCTTTTCGCCCGTGTTCTTGTCTTTCCAGCTTTCTGACGTTGCGATGCTGAGATTGGCGATCTTGCGACCATCCTGGGTGTGTCGGATATCCGGGTCATTGCCCAAATGTCCGATAAGTGTTACCCGGTTTAATGAAACTGCCATTATTCTGTCCCTTCCAAATATGCCTTGCGTTGCTTGTAAACTGCTGGTGGACGCCCTACGCCGTTCTTGGCACGGATTTTAACCAGATCATCGCCGGAGTATTTATTCCGCGACCTGATTTGTATTTTCTGAACTGGTGGCCGTGGCATTTCAGCCAACATTGACGTGCCAAATTCAAGCATGAAGCGTATATGTGTATCATAACCGCCATAACCAATCATTATTCTGATTCCTTATTGGTGAATGTTATTGAGCCATGAAAGTCTTTGAAGTTTTCCATGTCATAATATTCTTCCTCAAACCCATACGTCAGATTAACGCCTTTTCCATGCTCAGAAAATAGGACAATTTCGCCTCCTGTATTATCCTCTATTATTTTCTCCATTAATTTTGGATATTCAAACTGCTTTTCAGTCACGTTCTTTTTTACTTCAATCATTGTGTTGTTTCCTTTTCATACTCTTGAGCCGGTGCCTGTTCTGCCTTGGAATTGTGGCCGATCATAGACGGTTCTGGATGTTCGCGCGCCGCAATCCGTTTTTGAATGTCGCGCTGGTAGTCTTTTTCATGTGCAATAAAGGCGTCAAAAGCCATTGTAATCCGCATCTGAACCGCGTTCAAGGTGGTTGTGATAACTTCTGCCAATTCGGCTGCGGATTCCTTCATTGAACTTTCATAGTCAAGACTTTCATCAAGCTTTGAATGCAAATCTGACAGTTCCGCAATCATCTGCGTTTCAATTTTGTTAATATCTGACTTGACTTTTGTTAGGTCTTTCATGGTTGGCATTGTCTTGCTTCCTTTCGTGTTGTGGTTTTCATATGTTGCAATTTGAAACTTTGTCGTAAGCATCAATGACACGGGTATAACCCAACTCCCGAAGCAATCTGCGCAATACATAGTCAGCCCGGAATGGTGCCATGTCAACATTCTTGCTTTTCTGCAAGCGGGTTAAAATGGCAATTGAATCTTGTGAAAGTTCTTTGTTGATTTTCATCTTTTTTACCTCTGCTTTGGGAACATGGATTCCATCTTGGTATTGATAGGGTTTAGGATTTCTGAAAAATCATAAATCGGATAACCCTTATTGCATTTTATGCCTGTAAGATGTGCGTTAACAGCACTGACACCGTGCATGACTGTGGTATGATCACGTTTAATCTTGCGCCCGATTTCAGGATATGACAAGTTTGTGTATGTGTATAAAAGCCAGCACACAACCTGCCGCGCCCTTGCCAAGCGGTTAAACCGGCGCTTTGACACAATTTCAGGCCATAAGTATCCCAAATAATCATAGCAATTATCCCGGATGAATTCGGAAGCCTTGTTACGAGCCTTAATCTGCATCGCAAGCTTTCGCTTATAGTCGTAATCATCATCAGCAATGATTTTTTCATAGTATTTCAGGATATGGTCTTTGTAGTTGTGAGGCGTCATTACCGCCTTTGCCTTGCGCGGGGTTTTGGCGGGTTTTAGGGATGACTTTGGTATACCTGCCCATAAATTAGCCCTTGCCGCACTGTACCTGGCTAAATAAGAAGATTTGACGGGGTTTTGCGTTGTTTGCATGTCCATAACTCCTAACTGACTAAACATGATGTATGATTACAATATGATTTTGTCCGGCATCTTTGGCACATGCGATTGTGTGGACCTTCTGAATCAAAGATACAGCCGCAGGTAATGCACCATCTTTTTTCGGTCGGGTTATCGTGATAAGATTTCACGATCCGGTATTTTGTTGCACGATTGCCAGCATTAGAATGCGGTGCTGTCTGCTTGCCGGTTTTTATAAAAACGTAATAAGGATTTTTCGCCTTGATATATTTGATCAACCCTTCATTTTTTAATATGCGTACTGACTTCCACACTTGAGGTTTTTTAATGCCCAATGCAGCGGCTATGTCTGCCCCTGTTCCAGCCGGTTTGTCGTTTTCGGCACAATAAATAAGATAATCATAAACCTTATTTCGGTTTTTTGTCGTGATAGGTTTAACTCTCTCGTATTTCATGACTTGCTCTCTTGTGTTGCTTTGCTTACGATAGCTTTTGTTTCTTGACGCAAGTCAACCATATAACCAATAAGATCACAACATTGCTCTTTAGTAATATCACTCACCGCTGTAATGGCTACAAAAGCACTGCCAAGTATTGCGGTTGCCATTGTATTGGCATCATCGTTATATTTTTGAGCCAACTCATATGCTAAATCAATAATCTTGTTTGCATCTTCTGCGCCAACATATCCGTATTCTTTGCCTTGTGTTGTTTTACTCATGTTCTTTCCTTTTCTGTTAATCATAGTCGCCCGGACGCTCCAGCCGCTTGCGGCAGGGGGGAATCCATGTAAAGCGGGTTTTGTTGTCGCTGTCGCATTTGTTCCAGACCAGCCAGCAATAAGCGGTGGCGGTCGATCCAGTTTTGGTAACGTGACCTTTATGCAAAACTACCCGTTCACTGAATTGAGCAATTATTGACGGCGGATTGACGTTAAACAGGCGTTCATATCGGCCAATGCTTTCAAGAAAAGCCGATCGCACAAACATTGCAACACCAACAGTTGAGCGATCGCGCGCCATTTCAATGAACTGCTCTGCAAGTTTGAATGGCGGGTTTGTAATTGTCCAGTCTGCTTTAGGTTGGTTGCTGCCGGGATACAGATAATCCCTGACA
>Ga0256831_1000066_pt1 | contig 49755 bp, 56 predicted proteins | sample 132544metaG_FD_189087 | JGI IMG/M metagenome (GOLD analysis project Ga0256831, IMG submission 189087) | Hydrothermal vent microbial communities from Lau Basin, Pacific Ocean - 132-544 | ecosystem: Environmental > Aquatic > Marine > Hydrothermal vents | place: Pacific Ocean: Lau Basin | collected...
CCTCCTCCCCGCGCTTGGCAAGCTCATGGGCTATAGTAACGCCAACTATTCCCCCACCGATGACCGTTATCTCGCTCTTTTCGGGAAGGTTTCTCGTCGGCATCTTCACTCCCTCCCGGCGACAACTTTCATCTTGACGTTCTTTATGGGTGGCCTGGCCACGGGTATGTCGAGCCTGTCCATCGGCGTTCCACTCCGCTGTGAGACAAGCAAAGCTCCGTTGAATAGGCAGAAGCGCCCCTGACAGAAGCCCATCGCGAGGTGTGTGAGTCTCTTTATAATCTGGAGGTCCGTTATGCCACTCTTCACCACGTCGTCAACCTTCTTCAGCGTGACCCCACAGCCACATATCTGGACGTCATCGGCGTTGAGGCCCTCAAGCGGGAGCTTTGGAATCGGCCTCGCTACCGGCTCGTATTCCTTCAGCTTCTCCTCGTAGATGCAGGGTTCTGCCTCAAGACCGAACTCCCTGAGGATATAGGCCCCGACGAGCTTTCCTTCGAGGTAGTTAGCGTAGTGGGGCTTTATGCTGACTGCACTCCCGGCGACGTAGATTCCGTCGCGGATTCTGTGGTTCGAGTCTATGACCGGCCTGTAGTAGCCCCGCTTGAAGTAGAGCTTCCCACCGGCCTGTGTGATTGGGTTTATGTCGGGAATCCTGCCATCGGCCATAATCACCGCGTCAACCTCGTAAACGTTGCCATTCTCGTCTATGAGGCGCTCGACTTTGTCGTTTCCTTCAACGCGCTTTGGATTTGGAACTACGATATAGTCAATCCCCCAGTGCTCGAGCTCAGCAATTATCTCCTCAGGAAAGGCCCCAACGACGGCGACCTTCTTGCCAGGTGCAACGTTCCAGACGTTGATAACCTCAAGGGCATCACTCCTCCTGAAGACCCCGGGATAATCGTTGTTCTCGAAGAGCATTATGGAATCGACGGCACCAGTGGCCAAAACGACTCTCTTCGCCATGAACTCTATTAGCTGATCGTTCCTAACGGCCGGAACGAGGAAGTACTCACCCTTGTCAAAGACACCGAGGGCCGAGGTCTTTAGAAAGACCCTGACGTTCTCGGGGAAGTTTGTGAGCTTCTCTATAGCCTCCCTCGGGTTTCCAAGGCCCTCCTGCTCGACTCCTTTGAGCCACATATCCCCTCCAAGCCAGCTCTTTTCCTCAATGAGCGCAACGGTAAGCTTTCCGCCGATTTCCTCAACAACACCCAGTCCAGCCGGTCCCGCACCGATGACGGCAACGTCAACGACATAGCGGAGAACGGGCTTGTTCTCGTCTATCTCAACCTGCTCCTGAAACTCGTCATAGCGTTGTCTCTCAATCCTCATGCCGTCCTTAAGGATGAGTTTCCTGCCGTTGACATTCTTGATACCGTTCACCTTAACTGGAAGCGGGCCGAAAGTAAACGCCCCGCGGTGCCTTCCCTCTGTACTCGTAGTGAGCCAGTAAACGCCGTTGGCGAGCATGGCAACGGGGAATTTTTCGCCCTCGTAGGCCTCGTAGGGCTTCCCCTCGAAGTAAATCGTGATTTTCCTAGAAGGGTCCTTCTCGGTCAGGTCGAGTTGTCTCATATGACCACCCCGAAAATTTTACGGCCAGCGTTCGACCTTATACACCCATGCTTATAAACGTTGGGTTGTACAAGAATGGTTGAATTCCGGAGAGTCAGAAAAAACACAACAGAGTAGTCATCTGGCGTGAATCTCCACTATATCCCCATCTTCAAGCACGTGGTCGGCCCCAACCCTCTGACCGGGGAACTTGACGCTCTTACCCCAGACTCTAGCATAGCGGAAGTTCTTGGCGAAGTCCTTGTGAATCCTCTCCGCCAAATCCATAACAGTCGAGCCCTTTTTGAGGGCAACTGGAGGATAGGCCGGCTCCTCCCCGGGGCTCTTCGTGAAGACGCGGATTATTCCGGCCAAATCATAGAGCTCGTCCTTGAGTTTGTCTAGGTTTATGCCCTTCTTAGCAGAAACGGGGACTATCTTAAAGCGGTCGCCGTAGGCCTTTACCAGTTTCTCGTAGTTCTCCTTGCTTCCGGGAGCGTCGCCCTTGTTGGCTATGATTATCGCCCGCCTCCAGACGAGGCTTTCATCTATTGCATCGGCGAACTCTTCCAGCGTTACCGGTTCTTTGACAGTTATCTCGGCGGAGTGAATCCTCTCCTCGCGGAGCATCTTCATGACCTCGTTTATGTCGCCCTTGATGTTCTCCTGGCCGTTGATGACTATTCCACCCATTGCCGTCCTCTTTATTTCCACCCGGGGCTTCCTCTTGTTGACCTTTATCCCGGCCCTCTCGAACTCCCTGAGAAGGATTTCCATCTGCTTGAGCGGGTCCTGGGAGAGGTCCACCACGATGGCTATGGCATCGGCGTTCCTTATGACGCTCAACAGTTGGGGCCCCATTCCCTTACCGAGCGCTGCCCCCTCAACTAAACCAGGAACCTCAACGAGCTGAATCTGAACGTCCTTGTGGTGCATCATCCCCGGAATGGGCTGGACTGTTGTAAAGGCGTAGTCCGCCACATCCGCATCGACGTTGGTAAGGGCCCTCATGAGGGAGCTTTTGCCGACGTTTGGCAAACCGGCGAGAACTATCTGGGCGGCCCCTTCCTTTCTCACGGCCATTGAAGGCCCGCCACCGCCCTTCCTGAGCTGTCTCTGTTTCTCAAGCTCCTTTCTGAGCTCGGCCAGTTTTCTCTTTATGTGTAATCTGAGCTTCTCCGTTCCCTTGTGCTTCGGGACGGTGGCATACATCTTTTCGAGGGCGCGAATCTTCTCCGGGATTGTCTTTGCGTTTCTGTACTCCTCCTCAGCCGCTAGATACTCTGCCGTCACGTTCGTTGGCATTCCTGCTCACCCCCGGCCCGGAACTAAAAGACGAACGGCATTTTATAAACATATGGTTATTGTGAATCGGCAAATTTATAAGGACTATCGAAAATTTTCCATGCCGGTGATGAATATGTCGAGAAGTGGTTTGGATGATGTTGATAGAAAGATACTCATGATACTCCAGAGGAACAGCAGAACGCCCCTCCGAGAGATTTCCAAGGAAGTCGGCCTTGCCGAATCAACAATATATGAGCGTATAAAGAAATTGAAAGAGAGAGGGATAATCAAGAAGTTCACAGTTATACTCGACCCCGATGCCCTGGGATTTAAAATCCTCGCTTTCATACTCATAAAGGCCCGGGCCGGAATGTACGGCCATGTTGCAGATGAGCTCAAAAGGTATCCCCAGATATGCGAGGTATACGAGACTACAGGAGATTACGACATGCTCGTCAAGATCAGAACGAGAAGTAGCGAAGAGCTCAACGAGTTCCTTGACAAGATTGGCGAGGTTGAAGGGGTAGAATCAACTCACACGATGGTCGTTCTGAAGACCCACAAGGAAACAACTGAGCTCCCTCTTTGAACATTTTTGCCCAGTTAGGGTTATAAATGGCCTGTGCTATTCTCTTTTGAGAGCTCAGGGGGTGGTGGAATGAAGGTTCTGTTCCTCAGCGCCAATGATTTTGAGGACGTTGAGCTGATTTATCCGCTCCACAGGCTCAAAGAAGACGGCCATGACGTGTACATAGCGAGCTTCCAGCGCGGAAGGATTACTGGAAAGCACGGCTACACCGTGAACGTTGACCTCGCCTTCGACGAAGTTGACCCGGATGAGTTTGACGCCCTCGTCCTCCCTGGCGGAAGGGCACCGGAGAGGGTCAGGCTCAACGAGAAGGCGGTCTCAATAGCCAAAAAGATGTTCGAGGACGGAAAGCCCATCGCGACAATCTGCCACGGACCGCAGATACTCATCTCGGCAAAGGTTCTAAAGGGCAGGAAGGGAACGAGCTACGCGGGGATAAAGGACGACATGATAAACGCCGGCGTCGAGTGGGTTGATGAACCTGTTGTCGTTGACGGCAACTGGGTCAGCTCAAGGCATCCCGGAGATTTGTACGCCTGGATGAGGGAGTTCGTCAAACTGCTCCGCTGAGAAACCGTTTTAAGCCCTCCCTTCTTTCTTCTTCCGGTGGAAGAATGAACCGGTGGGAGCTCATAAGAGCTTTTCTGACGGGGCCATTAGTCGAGGCCACAGTTCCAAAGCCCGGGAACGTGAGCAGGAAGAGGGACTTTGAGGATTTGAGCATCTACAACTTCCTCGTTGCATATCCAGCTCTGGGGAGTATCTACCACGAGACGGTGAAGAGGGCCGAGTCCATACGCTCCGGCCTTCTAAAGCCAAACGAGGCCGGAATTGGGGAGCTCATAAGGAGGGGAGTGGAGGCAACGAAAAGGGTTCAAGATGCAAATCCCAACTTTGGGGTTATCGTCCTCTCGATTCCCCTAATCATGGGCCTAACCCTGACGAAGAAGATTCCGGAAGGTGGGGAAAAAGCGAGATTGTTCATCGAGGAATCAACGGTAAGGGACACCATGGAGCTTTACAGGGCCATAAGAACGGCGAACCCAAAGGGCCTGCCCAGCGGAGTGAAGTACGACGTCTATTCTGACAAAGCCTTCGAAGAGCTCTTCAGGGACCAGATAAACCTCATGGAACTTGCGAAGATGAGCGCCGGGAGGGAGCTCGTCTTCGGTGAGTGGGCTAACGGTTACGAGCTCACGTACAGAACGTTTTGGAGAATGGCAGAGGAGCTCCCATCGCCTTTGGAAGAAGCAATCCCAAGTGTTTTCATAGAACTGCTCTCCGAGAATATCGATACGTTAATCCTCAGGAAGGCCGGAAGAGATGAGGCAGAGCTCGTCAGAGATAAAGCCCGGGAAGTTCGGGAAGAAAGGTTGAGTTTGAAAGCGTTTGAGGAGTTCATGGAGGAAAAGGGCGACCTCAGGAACCCGGGCAGTTTGGCGGACGTCATGGCGGTTTCGCTGAGCCTGCTGTTTCTGGCCGGAGTGAGAGTCGAAATGAGAAACGGGAAGGCCTGGCTGGTCACCTCACGACGGTGAAACGTTTTGCAGCTGGAGAGTAGCCGAAGGCTTTACTGTCGATGACGACAGCGTCCTTTCCGAGCTCGTCAACGACCCTCACAGGAAGTCCGGAGAGTTCGAGAACTTCCTCGTCGCCACCGAATTCCTCGTTTACCTGGGCCTTTATGAACTCGTAGGCTTCCTTTCCAACGAGAACAACATCGGGGTTAAATCCTTCAAGCTTTAACTCGTTTGCTTTCTCCTCAATCAAGCTGAGAACTCGTATCAACTCTCCACGCATTTTCAACACCATTCCTGTTTGGAAATCGACGCTTTAAGGGTTTTGGAAATTAAAGACCAAAAGCCCCCTTGATGCCGTTTATAATCATCTGGACTGCCATCGAGGTCAGGATTAGACCCATCATTCTTGTCATAACCTTTATACCGACCCTGCCGAGACGGGCCTTTATCATGTTTGCCGAGCATAGAACGAGCCAGACCGTAATACCTATGAGAACTATTGTTATCAAGACAGCAACTCTCTCCGAAAAAGTTCCGGCCTTTGCCATGTAGAGCATGACAGTTGTTATAGCACCGGGACCGGAAATTAGGGGAATTGCCAGGGGAATTATGGCAACCTCCTCAAGGGTCACCACTTCCTCATCGAACTCCTCGGTTTCTTCTCTGCTTATTTTGACGGAAGAAAGCCTGCCAGAGAGCATGTCCATGGCCATCCTGAAAAGAAGAATCCCACCCGCTATTGCGAAGGCATCGACGCTCGAACCGAAGAAGCGGAAAATCCACTGACCGATTAGGGCAAATACTAGGAGGGTAACAATGACAGTTATTGCAGTTTTTGTGGCAATTTCCCTTCGCTCCCTCAAGCTTAGGTCATGGGTAACGCTCAGGAATACAGGAACGGCCCCAATAGGGTTTGTTATTGCAAACAGCCCACAGTAGAGCAGTATGAGGCTTTTAAGGAAAGTTACAATGTCTATCATCCAATCACCAACCGAGCACGAGGAAAGGGCTTTAAAAATTTAGTGGTTTTTCCTATTTGTAGTTTTATAATTAGAAAAACTTATTAAGGTTTCAAAATTACAGGTTTTGGTGATGTCATGGGGCATTCAATCCACTACAAAACCAATATCGCTAGATGGAAAGACTTTGAAAAGCTAGTGGAAAGGATAGCCTACGGCATAGGCTACGAGGTTGAAGTTGGGAAGAACTACCTCGTGCTCGACCCGGGCCATCCTCTAGTCGAACCCCTGATTATAGAGAAAAAAGGGATGGGCTTTGCCAAGACCAACCTGGTAGAGCCCCACCATTCCATATACCTGCTGGTTCTTCACTCGGTTGCGTTTTTCGGCTCCGTTGAGCTCTGGGAGGACTGAGAGAGGTAAACTTCAATTATTCTAATAGGCTTTGCACTTCTAAAGTTCCTATTCTCCACAAGGACTTTAACTATCCTGCCCGGTTCGGCATCTGGAACCGCAGGTAGCCAATAGAAGCCGGGTTTGACGTTGGCTGAGATGTCGTCGTGAACGAAAACCCTAACTAGATCCCCTTTAATTTCTTCAACAACTCCATAGGTAAATTCTCTACCGAATTTTCTTTTAAAATATATCCAGAAAACAACTACTAAAATAACAATAAGCCCTAAGAATGAATAGTAGGAGTACGGACTCACCCCAGCCTTTTTCAACACAACGTAACCAACGAATGAAAATGAAGAAATAAGAGAAACACCTGTGTAAAACACTCTATATGGCTCGGGTTCAATGAGAAATCCAGAGTATCGTTTTAAGTAATATCTAAGATACAGGAGATAACAAATGGACAGTATCCCCACTAGTCCAACCTCTTGTGTAGATACTACCAAGATAAACGCCAAAAGTACATATAGTAGAAATGCTATCTGAAGATGAAGACTTACCAATTCATGAACTGTAAATCCTTTTTTCATGAATTTTGAAATAAATCTATGGACAGGAGGTTTTTCGGACGGCTTAGGATTAAAGAACAAAGTTATACCCCTAATAATCATTCGTGCTAAGTTCTCAATTTTTTCACCTATAGAATAAAGAAAATCTTCTAAACTCATGCGTTTTCACCCCGTGGTATTAAAGACTAGTATTTTCGTAACATTATCTAAATGGAATGCTGGGTATTCTTGAGTAACAGTTTCACCAGGTACACAGTAAGACCCACCCATTGCCACACAGTTGAGGAAATAGAAGGCAACGCTATCATAATCTGGAGGCAAGGATATATGAAGACTCGTAAGAGCGCCTACTAATGCAGGATCTGTTGACTCAGAGGGGACCAAGAAGGTTATAATACCAACAGGGAGTGAAGAGTTAATCCCAAGTTCACGCTGAACTCTGAACGCCATATCTGTGTAAGCTTGTTGTCTTGCAACGTATGTTGCATATGGGACTCTTTCAAACCGGTTCAAGATTGTAGGATAATACACTGTCTGAGCACCGTAGTGTCCAGTTGAATTAACGCCGAGGTAACACCACCCATAGACTAAATTTGTAACGTTATCTATGTCATAATAACCATAGAGGTTTCCAGGATATGGAATCTCGCATGGGTTAATAACTCTTGTGTATATACCATTAAGAGATGCCGGAAGTAATGGATCTTCAAAACCAGTAATGCTAACAGTAGCATAGATAAAACCTCTAGAGGGAATGCTTCCAGAGAACATGACTCTCCCGGAAGAGTCCCTAATGGTTATGTTGTTTATCTTAGCTATTGCAACAATATGAAATGAATCCAGCGGAGCAATTGTTAGATTAAGGTGTGATTTAAACGCGGAGAAATTTGAAGGACTTATAGTTAGGCCCAAAGAGGATAAATAACTAACTAAATTGTTAAACCAAGCTTTGAGTGTTACGTTTTCCATTTCACTTTGGGGAATACCATTTAAAGTCCCGTCTAACATTAGAGTTTTCATTGCATATGAAGCGTTGGTTGATGTTAAAAATCCATTAGTGATTACATAGTCGGTCAAAGATAAATATGCCCTTTTTAGGCTTAAATCAAGGGCATTTTGAAAATCTTTCTTAACGGTAGATATCGCAAAAGTATCCCTAGAAAGGAGCAAATTCTGAGACTGTGCGTTCACTATACTGGAAGAAACTCCCTCATAAACCGCAACGAGGAGTAACAAGGGAATGAGTATAACTATAACAGCAACATTAATCAGGAATCCATTTCTTTTCATAGCTCATCCCCTCCAAATCCGTAAAGTAACTTCGATGGGAGCAATTGAATTGGGAACGTTCCTAATACCAATAGCCTCAATCTGAAGCCCTTGTAAATTAACCATAATTGGATTAGCCCGCGTACCGGGAAGGTTCAAGGTATCGTTCTTAGCTCCCAACTGAACAAACAATCTAAAAATTGCATTGTCCAGCGCATATTTAAGGGGCTTAAGCTCAGATGCAGATATTGAGAGTGGTGTCTCAGTTGGTTTACAGTTGCCTATAATGACAGTTCCGTTGTATATTGTTCCGGTAAAATTATAATAATAAGTCAGGTTATATCCACAAGAGTTGTTTTGGGAATAATAAGGGAATACATTACCGTATGGAGCATAGCCATTAAGGAAGTAATACACAATAGCCCTGCTGTCCTCATATCTAAACGTGTAATCGATATTATCACTAAGTATGCGGAATGTATTCGTTTCGCCTGGAACCATTATGGAGTTCAAAAGTTTTGTGTAGGCAATTCTAATAAGATACAAGTCTAGAGGTTCACTTAAGACCTTAACATTGGCCCCTGGCCCTTCATATAGAGTCAAAGTTCCACTGGGCCAACCTGTAAACTGAATAGCACTCCACACATCAACGTACCATGGGATAACGTTTTGAGGAAGATAATAGCTGAATGTCATGCCAGTTGGCAAGCCGTTCCATGAAGCAGTAACTCCGTCGGGTGAAAGTTGGTATATGTTCCCAAGGGGTATCATGAATTTTGTTACTGACACTCTTGGAATATAAGTGATATTGATATAGGAATTGGGATATCCATAGAGTATCCTTTCTTGAGTATATGAGAGATTGTAGTCTTGTCCCTCATATTCCATTTTTCCAGTATTAGAGTTGTAGTAAGCATCGAGAGCAATAACTAGGTTAAAATTCTTCTTACTCAACTCACTTAATGTAGTGTATTTTTTTAGTGCACTCACGAGTGTTGAATTGGATACTATAACCTCAGACGTTGTGGAAGGGTTAACCCGAGCAGTGTACAGAAGGTTCAGAGATGTCCCATTAGAGTAGTATATCCTCACAGTAGTTACTCCAGAAACAGTTAATTTCATGCTTATCCCAGTAATGTTTCCAGGAACAAAGAGGGAGTTCAAATAATACACTCCAGTATGAGCACTTTCAATGGTATATAACTTTACCAGTCCTGGATTTTGAATCGCGGGATATGCCGTTTTGTATTTCATAAAAATCCAGCTTCCGCTTCCAAAGCCTATTTCGTCTGCCCACCAAGGAGGATTCGTGAAGTATGCACTGAAAACATTTGACCCGTTTTTGAGCTCGCCTGTTATGTTTAAAGATTGAACTCCCGTGCGGGTAACAAGTCTGTTATTAACATAGAAATACACATTTTCACCGGACCTAGTTGCAAGGTTTAAAGTTCCATTTGTTATGTTAGCATCATTAGGCAGAGAGACTGAAAATGTCACATTAAGATCATTTTCATACCATCTACCCCAACCACTATAGTAATAGGCTCCAGCCAAAACCCTCTGTATGCCAATGAGTTTTTCTTGAGATGTTATTAGCTTTGTAATATAAGCCTTTGCAACATATCCCCTAGGAAGGGCGTTTTGGGAATATCCGCTAACCAAAATAGTTGCGGATCCTACATCTTGAGCTGTAGAGTAGTTATTTCCAAAAGTTAGATAAGGACTCGTATAGTTATTTATTATAAGCTGGTAGCTGTAACCTTTGATAAGAGACCTTAGGAGGTACTGGAGAATTATTTCAGAATAGTTCTTAAACTGAGAATAGTTGTTCGCCAACGCCCAATAAGTGGCAACTATCTGAAGAGGTGGCATTTGGGGATTTACATAGGTTAAATTCAATATCCCTGAAGAAATCCACTCATCTATGACCGTTGAAGGAACCAAGTTACTTATCGGAACCGTTCTGAGAGTATCGAGAACATGTTGAGCTATCATTTTGTTTTGAAAATGTGATTGAGTTAGATATACTCGTCCCGTGTTCTCGGCTACAGCACTTATACTCGCAATGAATATAAGGGCTAAGACGAGAGCTAAAACTGCATCAAGGGTAAAAATGAAAGCTTTTCTTCTCATTTTAACCACCCCATATTAATACTTTCATCAGGCCATAGCTGTATACCGGTCTCATGTAGAGATTCATATTTGCAATGTCTTGCAAATCTACCCAGGGATACCCTGCTATAGAATACGCCCATATGGTAAACGTCACGCCACCATTGAGAGTTTCAAAGGGTACTAAACACTTCCATGGAACGAGCAATACTGTCCCAGACACTTTTACATTACATGAAGCAACTTCAGAGCTGGCGAAACCATAAACAACAGTATTATTTATAGAGGCCACCGCCAGGATTGAATATCCAGAGTAGTCTTCCCCAACATAAGTAGATACCAACGTGAAGTTACCGGTCGTTGAGTTTGGCACTTCTATCTTTAAGTACCCTATTGGAGCGAACTGGAGCATGCCTCCATATAAGGCCTTAGGAAGAGATGTTCCAGTAAGATTGTACTCTTTAGAATACAAGAGCATTCTAACCGCAATAATCCTGCTTGCCTGTTCAACCCAACTTGATGACTTCATCGACTTAACTGCCAGAGTGTTGTTAACAAGACTACCATTAATCATTGAAATCTGGAAATAGGAAGAACTGAGCTGAGAGAGACTTGGGTAAACATAGCTGACGTTTAATGATGTGACGTTCAGTGAGAGAGTGGAAGTCGTTTGAGGTACGGTACAAATTGCTAACTCAAAAGGAGGCAATGGGGGAAGGGAATATATCCAGGTTGAAGATGAAATGTTGGAATAAGGTGGAACCTGCGGAAGAGTCTGATTTGGAGTTACGAGAGATACCCCATTTGGATCTATTAGCACATCTGCCGTTAGGGATGTGGAAGAATATGAAACTAGTTTTAAAGGAGCTTCATATACGCTAGCTTGAAATCTTCTAACATAATAGTAGTCAACATATACATACCAATTCTTGTCCCAATTGGTAAGACTTGCATCTGATGAAGTCCAACCACTATTTCCTTGTTGGATATATCCAGTCATATCATAGTCAGAATCAGAATACAAATATCCCTCTAAAGCATACCAGTTATTATCATAGAAGTAAAGATATCCTCCATGTATTGTTAAACTCTTTCCTCTAGGACCAAGCACAACCCCATAATAATAATCCTCAAGTATCCAGAGATATGAATCATAGTAGCCATTCTTATAGTAAACGAACACACTACCGTCGTTTATAGTTATTGTGCCGTTAGCATAGACCTGATAACCTATGTATGCATTTTTGCCGACAGTCAACGAAACACCAGAGGACGTTAAGTTGAGATACTGATCAACAACGAGCTTATCCCCAACTGAAACAGGCACAGTTGAATATTTTCCGGTCGTAAGGTTTCCTCCAACATAGAGACTTCCTCCGATTTCAACTCCATATCCGGCCAAAACTGTAAAATTGTCAAATACCACGGTAGTGTTACCAGTTTTGAGGGTATAGTAAGATGATGAGCCTTGAATAACAACGCTCCCATTTACGACTAAGTTTTCCCTGGCCGAAACCACTCCAGTATAACCAAGTATTTCCAAGCTTCCATTTACGTATATGTTTCTTCCAACAATAGTTCCATAAACAGTAGCGTTTCCATTTATATAGACGTCTCCAGAGGCATTTATAACTCCATCATACCCCAAATAGAGAGGACCGTTTATGTAAACAGAGCCATTGCTCAAAATCTCTGAACTACTCAGGGATGCGTTACCAACTATGTAGACTGAACCATTAGAAGATAAAGTAGCAGTTCCTCTAGCTAAGAGATTGCCACCAATGTAAGTTGAACCTCCAACCGCTAAATAAGCCCCATTTGCTAGTGTTAGGTTTGAGTACTCGTAGTATGAACCTCCAATAGTTGCAACTCCATAACTGGCTATGGTAGTGTTCTTTAATATGTAAACAGAGCCAGTAGCATTGAGAAGACCTCTGTTTCCAATATAAGCAGAGCCGTAAACGTAGAGCGTCCCAACATCAGCGACGTTTCCACTACCCGCTATATAGAGACTTCCATTGATATAAGCAACGTTTGAAGCACTCAGAGTACCACTATTGGCCACAGAGAGGTTCCCATTCACATAGAGAGAAGATGTATTTACCGAACCATCGGAGCCAACACTTAAAGAGCCGTTTACACTGAATGTTTGACCGACATACAAGTTAAAGTTGTTTCCAACAAAGGCTGAGTTCAAGATGCAGACACTGTAGGGATTACCATAATAATTATAGCTAATCCCTGAATGAGAGAAGTAAAATATGCCCGTTGGACAGTATATCACAATTGAAGTATCATTAGGCAATACACCGGCTTGTCTAAGACTACATATCTCAAGAACTGAAGGCACAGAAGGAAGTATTGATGAGACACTAAACGAGTAGTTTGCAGAGATTGAAGAGTTCACAAAATAAAAGGTAAGCCTGAAGTTATTGTGACCAGACAGGTTCCAGAGAGCATTCAAGAGAGCGGAGTTACCTGAGCGAACACCATCAAATAGGGTTGTAATTTTGTTGTAATCAACATACTGTCCATTGATTGACCTTAATCCCGGAACCCTAACAACACTTAAGTTCCCTGTCCAATTTGATGGTTCCCCTGGTGTGTTGATAAGAATGTCCAGCATGTTATCTGCCAGATTCGTTCTTTCATACCAGCTCAACATTGAAGAAAGTCCATTCCCTATGTTTTGAGATGCAGACGTAACAGCGGAAAGGATGAAAATCACTACAACAAGTGCGACCAGAGCATCTAAACTTAACAGCTGACCCTTTCTCACTTCACCACCACCCCGACTTGGATTACATAACTCCTAAAGGACAACACACTTCCATTATAAGCAAACCCCTTCATTGAAGAGAGACTCCTTACAATGTACTTCTCAAGCGCATTACTTAGGATTGTAGAATTAACCGAGTTAACACAGTTTATGTAAACTGTTGTATTGATGAGGTTTCCGTTTTGAGTTAATCCGACTCCCTCGACGTTGCACTGTAGTGAGCTGTAGTTGTAGAGACTGACCACAGTATTAAGGGGAGAGTATTTTGAAGCATTCACAACAACACCAGAGTTTAAATACAAGCATCCACTCATCGCAGTTGTTTTAACATAATAAACTATTTGATTCTTTGTATCGGATTGATAATAAGCTCCGCTAACTATCACAATACCCACTAGTATTATAGCTAGGATAAACATCAGCTCTATTGATACTTGGCCTCTACTTTTGAAGGACAACCGATATCCCCCCATCTGGAGAGGTCATGGAAGTTATTTCAAATGTATCATTACCAGGAGTCAAAAGGACACTAGATTGTGAAAGCACGGGAACCTGAAGTCTTTGGATGACAAGATAGTGTTTTCCATTGAGTTGGGCATTTACAACCACGGTTTGATTTGTCGTTAGGGTAATGTTTATCCAGTCCCCAGGATACAGCTGAAACGGTGGCTTTTTTTGAAGTGTTATACCCGGTCCAGAGGCATAAACTTTTGCAACCGAGTCTCGGATATCTATTACAAATACCTTTAACTCCATCCCCTTTCCCAAGGTTTGCATTTCCTCAGTTTGGGAGGTCCCACTAACGATTAACCCAAGGACTGTTAAGGACACAAGGACAAGGGCAAACAATAAATCAAGGCTTATCTGGCCCTTTTTCATTTACGAACCACCCGGATGAATGTTTATGTAAACCTCTTGGGAAGTTGAGTTATAGGTAATTCCTACGGGCAAATCTGGGTTCCATTCAACAACTACTTTAAGGGATGAGGGAAGCAGGGTAGGAGCGATGGTTACATTGAACCCTGGGTCTACTGTAGAGTTATAGGGGAAATAAGTTGGCACCCATACTCCCGTGCGGTTACTTCCAACTAACAGAGGGGCCGAGCCATTGTTAAATACGGCAACTGCAACAACTGAATTTGTAGCGTTTGGGGGGAACAATGGGTGAGAACTACCAAGGAACATTATACTTACGACAGGATTGGAGAGGTTAAACGCCCTCTTTAAATACCCTTCATTACGAAGGAGAGCAAACTTAACATAAGCTGTGGCCTTTGATCCAGGTCCTTGAGCATAAACTTGGTCAATTAGTCCTGCTATGGTATTAGCAGTACTCTTTTCTTCAAGAGCTATTTGAACTGCCAGGGCACCGTTGGAAGGAGAGTCCGAACTAAACGTAACGTTTCTAACTGAGTAGAGTAGCATAATTAACATTATCGCAAACACTAGCATGAATTCGAGCGAAATTTGACCCCGCCTTTTCAGGACTAACCCCATTACTCACCCTCCAATATAAAGATATAAGGAACAATATTTAACGATTACTCCTCAGATTTACCTTCAACAACCGCAAAAATGCCGGATGGCGTTTTCTTGGTTCTAATACCGAAGTAACCCTCGGTAAAGAGTTTAAATTTATATTTGTCCGCGGAGAGACGGTGCTTAGTTAGAATAACCCCCAACTCATCGATAAAGAACTGGGTGAGCTCGTAGTAAATCAAGTCAAGTGAACTTCTGACCCTGTCCCGAACCGCGAACGCGAGGGGAAGGAGTGAGAGGCCGAGAAGCACGAGGGGCGAACCCGTAAGAGCTGTCAGTGCACCGGTCAAAACGATGACCCCTGCAAGAATGACGTATGCAACCTTCTCCATCCTCTTAAGCCTCTTTCCCAGCTTAACTTTCTCCTCCCAGATGTCAAGCAACGCCGGATTGTAGAAGTCGAAGGCCGTATGTCTCTTCCCTTTGGCAATTCTCTCCCTTATCAGGGCATCCCAGTCGTCGGTGTAGTAAATAACCTCCCCGCGGAGCTTTGCCCTTTCCGCATCTAGGGAGGAGATAATCCTGATTAGGTCCTCCGCGCTCTCATGGGCTATGTGGGAGTAAACCGATTTCTCATCGAGTTCGAGGGCCACTTCAACGGAGTCCCTGATTTCACTCATTCTTTTTCCTCCTGAGCCCCTTTATGAGACCACCTATATCCGGAAGCTCCCCGGAGGATTCATCGGGGATAACTGTGGGGTAGACATCATCAAAGTCTGGCAGACCGTTGAGGAGTTCACTCTTCTTTGTTTCGGCTTCCCTCTTAGCTTCCATGAAGGAGCGGGCGTATTCCTTGGCAGTCTTCACTATCTCCACTATGCTCCGGCTCTCGTAGATTCCGCTGAGGAGCGTTACGACCTCAACCTCCCTCTCGCGCGGGTCCGGGTAGAAGCCACGGAAAATCTGCTTGCCCCGGATTTTGCTCGTAAGGTAGTCCAGAGCTTCGAAGATGTCATTCGCCTTGAGAACCTCCGGCGGTCCGTGTATAGCGACGAGCCCGTAGAGAGCCGATTCTATGTTGGCGTCTAGGTAAAGGCCCTCGCTCTCGAAGGAGCGTATGATTAACCTCGACAGGCTCTTAACCTTGCTCGCATCGGCCTTCGCGTAGCCCACAGTGGCGAAGCTCCCGAAGGCCTTGAGGACGAACTTTAAGTCGCTGGCATCCAATGTCTGCTCACCCGGGACATCTACCAGAGCAAGCAGGGACGCTATCCTCTCCACTATGGTGTAATTAATCCTCTCGTAGGCCCGGCTTATGTCATCGTTGCCTTCCTTGAGCTTGTTGTTGTCTATCGCGATAATCGAGTCCGCTATCTTGGAGAGCTTGTCTATGGTTATGGCCGCGTTTATGGTCGGCCTTATGCCCTCCTCCTTCAAAGGCAGGGCCCCTATGGCGACCACCAGGGAGTCCGGGTACTCCTCCTTGAGTGCCTCAGCCAGGACGGGCGTTCCACCGGCACCGGTTCCGCCACCGAAGCCGAAGGTAAGGAAAAAGATGTCAACGTCCTCGTAGCCGACTATGGAGTTTATTTTTCTCATCACCAGGGGCAAATCACGCTTCATGGCCTCCCTGCCAAGTATCGGGTTGGCATTGACGCCCTTTCCCCCAGTGAGAGCCTCTCCAATGAGGATTCTCCTGTCCTGAGGAACGTGCTTCAGGTAGTCTAGGTCGCCCCTTGAGGTGTTTATTGCAAGGGTCTCGAAATCAACCAGCGCGAACAGGTCGGCTATCTTCGTCCCGCACTGGCCAATTCCTATTATCAGGGCCCTCAAGGGCTTTCACCTCACCACTATCTGCCTGAACATGCCGTCTTCGTACGTTAGTATCATTGCGTCTCCCCTTATGTAGCGTATGAATCCCGTGGTGAATAGCTCAACGGCCATCCACCGGCTTGAGTTGGAGTAGAACACGAAGAGGACCCTTCCCTTGGAGGTGTAGCCCGGTATTAGGACCACGGAAGAATCCATGGGCACGGTGTAGTTGGCAACGATCACGGTGCCGTTTCCAAGGTCGAACGCCAGGTACGGGTTGTAAGCCGAAACGTCGTAGCTACCGTAGGGGGCTATTACTATGTAGTATCCTTTACCGATTCCAGTCATGTTGCTAAGGTTGAATGAATCGCCATAGAGCCTTACAAGTGAATCGTAGACCTTCTGGGTATCGTTTGAGGGGAGGCCAATTGTTATTACGTTGAAGAGCTCTGAGCCAAGAGCGAGCCTAATTTCATCGAGGGTAACCTTTGGAACGAACTTGTAACGGGAAAGGTACATCACCGCGAAGGCCGTCTCGACGGTTTTACCATTGATTTCCCCACTTTCCTTGGCCTTTATCACGAAGTTAAGGGTGTCCCTGCTGAAATTGTAGCCGAAGTTTGCGAGAACGTCGGTGGCGCGGACGGTTAATTCAACAGTCGGCTTCATCTCTACAACACGACCGCTAACCGGGTCATAGTAGGGCTTCCAGTAGGCCCAGCCACCATCAAAACGCTGTGAAACGAGCCACTCGGCGTGAGGTTTGAGCTTCTCCTTGGGAACAACCCCGATAAACGCCTCTAGTATTGAGACCGTTGTTAGAACATCTGGCCGAAGCATGTAAGAGAAATACGGTGTTGAGACGTATATTCCCCATCCCCCGTTGGAGGTGCTGAGAACCCAATTGATTGCCCTCTGGATTAGGGAATCGTTCGCCGGAACACCAAGGTCGAGAAGCGCCCTAACGGCGAGGGCCGTTTCGTAGGGCTGGGGACCGAGGTTGTTGCCCCAGAGTCCGATTCCATAGGGGAGCTGAGAGGCGATTATATCCCTGATTGCTTCGTCTTTCTCCTCCTTTGAAAGGGCATTGAAGTGGATGAGCGTCTCGAGGGCGTAGAAGTAGGCCGGAGAAAACCTGTGGGTGCTTACCATCTTCTGGGCATCCACCTTAAGTGCTTCCTTCGACCACTCAAGGGCCTTTTCAATGGACTCGTTTGAAGGAACACAGTATTTGAGGGCCAGAAGGGCGTAGTAGGTGGCCTTCTCATTGGAGGGTCCCAACTCAACGAGAGGCCATCCCCCATCCTTGTTCTGGAGGGCCTTTAACTCCGAGCAGGGTGCCGCGTAGGGGTTCCTCTCAACGGGAATCTCGGGAGTGTACTGCTCAAGATACGAAACCGCCAGAAGGGCGTAGGCAGATGTCTTAATAACTTCAGGGGTTGTTAAGGGATAGCTGGGGGCCGAAAGCCAGTATGAGTAGTTTCCAGAGACCCTTGCCAGTTCGAGGAGCTTGCTAACGAAATAGGAGGTTGTAAAGTCCAGAGGCCTCACAAGTTCAAGGGCGTAGGTGAGCATTGCCCTGTCAAGTACAGTTACATTCGTACCCTTCAGAACGTTTTCAATCTCAGAAACGAGCTCCTCCGGAACAGGGTAGCCAACGGAGTGGAGGGCTATCACTTTAAGGGCAAGGGTCTGTTCCTGCGGGAGTGTGGAAGGCGCTGACAAAAGAAAATTTACGGCTTCCTTTACAGGACTTTCCGTGTAGTAATAGCCATACTCCCCGAGGGCCCAGACGGCCATGGCCGTTGGATAAAACTCTGGCTTTGTTTGCGGAACGTAACCCCACCCGCTACCTGAGCTGGAATCCACCAGATAGGAAACCGCCTTGGATATTCCACCCGAAACAAGACCGGAATGAATCGGTGAAACGTAAGGCTTTGCCATGATTAAAGCTATGAGGGCATAGGAGGTATCCACAACGTTGCTCGTCTCGTTGGGGAGGTAACCCCATCCACCGTCAGGATTTTGAAGGGAAAGCAACTTCATAGCAAGGGAGTCAATTTCACCGGAGCTGGCGTTACCAACGGCCTTCTGGGAACCCGAGAGAGCCATCAGAACGAGGCTCATGTCCCTAATGCTCTGAACGTTTGATGACGCATCGGAGAGAAATGCAACACCGCCATTTATCACTCCCGCGGAAGCAGTAGGAAGGACTATGAGCATAAGGATTAAAACTAAGGCTGTCCTCTTCATGCAATCACACCCCAACCAAAAATGGAGAAAGAAATAAATAAAGTTTTTCACGCCAAATCAATCGCTGATAAACCTTCCCCTAAGGCCCCTGCCACGTGAATCAACGTCGTCACGCATTATAAGCACGACCCTGCTCGGCTCGTATTCGTCCTCGATGTGATAACCGGGTAAGTGCTTCACGAGCTCCTCGGCGAAGGCCTTGATTTCCTCATGGCGGGGCATGTTGTTTATGGTCAGTCTGTTCCTTGAGAAGCCGACGAACATATAGGCCTTTGCCTCCACGAACATCGGGTTAGCTATCTTAATCAGCTCGGCGTACTTCTCTGGGCTGTGCATGTTCTCGCCCTTCACCAGCGTCAGCCTTATCACGGTCCTCGTCTCCGCGTCACGCATGAGCTTTAGCGTCTCCTTAATCCTTTCCCAGCCGTCGGGAATCATGGGGACGTTTACACGGTTGTATGTCTCTATATCAGGAGCAGTGAGCGAGACGTAGAGCTGAGTCGGTAGCTTGTCCTCCCTCATCATCTCATCAAGCCTTTCCGGAACTGTGCCGTTGGTGACTATGAAGGTTGTGAAACCCCTCTTGTGGAACTCCTCGACGAGGTCACCCATGTAGGGGTAGAGCATCGGCTCGCCGGAGAGACTTATGGCTGCGTGCCTTGGGTTCCATGCCTCCTCGAACTTCTCCTTTGGAACCTTCGGATTGCCCTTGTAACCAACCAAAAGCTTCCTCTGGGCCTTGATGCTCTCCTCGACTATGAACGCTGGGTCGTCCCACGGCTGTGGAAGTTCGGTCCCGAGGAAGCCCTCCATCGGGCGCCAGCAGAAGATACAGTTATGGGTGCACCAAGCTAAAACCGGCGTCATCTGGAGACAGCGGTGGCTCGCTATTCCGTAGAACTTCTGCTTGTAGCAGAACCTTCCCTTTGTCAGACTCTCCTTGAGCCAGTGGCAGAGTTTAACTCCGCTGTGCCTTCCAACTAGTTCGTAGTGCTGTTTTCTGAAGAGGAGCGCGATTTCCTCGGGCATATTGGGGTTGGCCTTAACCACTATCGCCATTAGTCTCACCTAACCGAAGACTCGGGGGAGGTTTTAAAAAGGTGATTGGTCGAGACTGTGCATCGTCGAAAAATCTTTCGGCAATCTGCGAAAGATTTAAAAGGAAAAGGTCGAGGTTGCCACCATGAAGACCATAAAACCCGAGCCCATGCTCAAGCCCAGAGAAATAGTTCTCTTTCCCGTTGAGGACGGGGAGGAAGGCAACGAGAGGCCCAAGGTCAGGCTCCTGCATGAGGTAAAACGCTATCGCCTGGCCTGAACGACGACGATGTCCTCAAAAAAGACGTGCTTCCTTGCTACAACCTCGGCACTAAAGCCGGCATCCTCAAACCTTTTCAGAGTTTCCTCAATCCCCGTTATCGAGCTCTGGACGAGGTAGACCCGCCCTTCTGCGCTCAAATAGTCAGGAACCTCTGCTATGAAGCGGTCTATCACCTTCCTGCCCCTTTCCCCACCGACCAAAGCAAAATCTATGGGTTCTTCAGGTCTGCCCGGGAGGTAGGGGGCGTTGAAGGTTATTACGTCGAACTTATCCCCAACCCGCTCGAAGAGGTCGCTCACCTTAAACTCAACGTTTTTAATGCCGTTCAGCCGGGCGTTTTTCCTCGCGAGTTCAACCGCCTTGGGGTTTATATCAACGCCGAGAACGTAACGGGCCTTCTTAGCCATTAAGAGCGCTATCAACCCGGTCCCAGTTCCAACATCTAGAGCTCTCTCGCCCGGTCTGACCTCAACGGTCTCGGCCAAAAGGAACGTATCCTCTGCCGGCTCATAGACGTTTTCGTCAAGTAATATTTGAAGGCCGTAGTAGGTGGGCATGATGGAAATTTTCAAAGATGCGTTTTATTGGTCTTTTGGTTTTATTTTCGAAAAATATTCGTAACCAAGCTGTAAATTTTGAGTATTTATCAATGTGATACAAGAGAAAAAGGCTTTTTGTAAAATTTCCTTTGAATTCCATGATATTTAGCATTTTGTCATATGTAATATCCAAAAGACTTAAGTACATCAAATTTTATACGAGTGCGCCAAAACATACAGGGGTGAACAAAGGTGAAATGGAAAGATTTGATAGGTGGATTTTTGGTCTTGGCTTTAGTTGTGTCGCTCTTTGCAGTGCCCGTGACGGCCAAGGGTAGCGACACAGTAAGGGTTGTTGCCCTGATAGACAAAGACGATTTCAGGGGAGAGGCCGTAAGGGGCATTGGAGGTAAAATCGTCTACGAGTTCAAGTTGATAGATGCAGTTGTCATAGACATACCCAGCTACGCCGTTGGAAAACTCGCAAAGATTGAGGGAGTTAAGAAGGTCGAGTTCGACTCCCAGGCACAGCTCTACAGGGGCGGTCCCCCTTGGCTCATCAGTGAACCCACTCAGCCCGCTCAGGAAATTCCCTGGGGAATAGAGCGTGTTAAGGCTCCCGACACATGGAGCATAACCACCGGGGAAAGCAACGGCGTCATTGAAGTGGCAATCCTCGATACCGGAATAGACTGGGACCACCCCGACCTCGTTGATAACATTGCATGGGGGGTTAGCACTTTAGATGGAGAGGTAAGCACCGACCCGGCGGACTGGTACGATGGAAACGGTCACGGAACCCACGTTGCTGGAACAATAGCCGCTCTAAACAACGACATAGGCGTTGTTGGAGTCGCCCCGAACGTTGAAATATACGCAATAAAGGTCCTCGACGACAGGGGAAGTGGAACCTACACGGACATAGCCATAGGAATTGAGCAGGCCCTCCTCGGCCCAGACGGAATACTCGACAAAGACGGCGATGGGATAATCGTCGGCGATCCCGATGACGACGCTGCAGAGGTAATAAGCATGTCCCTCGGCGGTCCGAGCGATGACGAGTACCTCCACGACATGATAATTCAGGCCTACAACTACGGAGTTGTCATAGTTGCCGCGAGCGGTAACGAGGCCGCAGACCAGCCGAGCTACCCGGCCATCTACCCAGAGGTTATAGCGGTCGGTGCAACGGATTCAAACGATGAGGTTGCATACTTCAGCAACCTCCAGCCAGAAGTCAGCGCTCCGGGCGTTGACATACTCAGCACCTACCCGGACGACACCTACGAGACCCTCAGCGGAACCAGTATGGCAACTCCACACGTCAGCGGTGTCGTTGCTCTGATTCAGGCGGCATACTACAACAAGTACGGCAAAGTCCTCCCGGTCGGAACGTTTGAGGACGATGACACAAGCACAGTGAGGGGTATCCTTCACGTTACTGCCGATGACCTCGGAGACCCCGGCTGGGACATCTACTATGGCTACGGAATAGTCAGGGCCGACCTGGCCGTTCAGGCGGCCATTGGGTGAATTTTCTCACCTTTTCTTTTCGATTTCCGTAAATAAAACCACGTTTTCCTTAGAAAAGCGTTGAAGTCAAAGGAAAAAGGGAGAATCACTTCTTCCACTCGGTGTAGCCACACCTTCCACAGGACCAGCGGTCCTTGTGGTTGGCCATAAAGACACCGGGCCCACAGCGCGGGCAGAACTTGTTCTTCCTGATGACCTTTCCGCCCTTAACCTCGTAGAGCTTCCACTTCTGGCTCGTCCTCTTTTTCTTCGCCATTTACACCACCTCACTCCTCCTCTTTCTGGATGAGCCCGTCGCGGAGAAGTATGTACTCGGGCTCGATGTAGAGCATCCTCTCCCTCGTCTCGTAGGCCTTGGCGTAGCCCTTGGAAACGTGGCTTCCAAAGTAGCTCCTGATGTACTGTAAAACGGTCGTGTTCGGGTCGAGGTCGAGCATAGCGACGAGCTTACCCTTCACCGCTTCCCTGCTCGGGGTAGGCTCGCCCTCGTGGAGTATGTCGAAGTATATCTCCTTTCTCCCGAGGAGCTTGTTCTCCTTAATCTCGGTCACCTTAATCTCCATCACGAACCACCTCCATCTTGGCCAAGATGCGCGCACACCTGCGCTTGCATTCGGGTGTTACCTTTATAAGCACTACCCCCTCGTCGGGCTGGCCGTAGAGGACTATACTCCCGTAAGGGGCATATAGCACGGCGGGAATCGCGCCCAAATCCTCCTCACCGCTGACTAGTATGTGAACCGGCCTGCCCCTCTCGACGAGGCGGAAGGCCTTTCTGATGGCATCTAATAAAGCTTTCGTTATCGTCCCGGGGGGATTTGAAACGGTCATGAAAACGGCCTTCGCGTTTATGTCGGGAGAATAGTCAGCTCTTTTGGTTTTGAGGTCGTATAAAGCCAGAGAAGGAGAAAGGCCGAGCTTGAGGACGTTCTCGGTGACGACGTCCCCAACCGTGACGACGGTTTTGCCTCTAAGCTCGTCCTTAATTCGAAAGTAGGGCTCCGGGATGGGGCCCCTTATGAGCTCCCCCAGGGGTTTTTTAAGCTCCCGCCGGAGCTCTCTGGTTAGGCGGAACAGCATTTCACCTGACCCTTATAGCGTATTTGCCCGGTACTTTGGCGGCCTCGGGTATGCTCTCACGGAGCTTCTTCGCTATTCTGCTCTCGGTGTCGAGGATTATAACCAAGTCGAACCAGTCGTCGCTTAAATCCCTGCTACCGCAGACTGGACAGCGATCCTCGGTGGTTATGTAATGACAGTGCCTGCAGGCCCTCTCCTTCGCCATGGTCACTCCTCCTTGGCCTTTCTCTTCTCCTTCTCAATCCACTCGAACTTGCCGAGACCGGGCTGGCGCATCGTCATGTTAATCTTGTTCTCCCTGATGATCTTGCTCTTGACGCTTATGCCTATTATCCTCGCCCTGACGTAGTCGCCGAGCTTCAGGATACGTTTGGTTTCCTTGCCTATGAACTGCCTGTTCTTCTCGTCGAAGACGACGTAGTCATCCATGAGCTGGCTTATGTGGACGAGGCCGTCCATCGGGCCTATTCTGATGAAGGCACCGTAGGGCATCATCTCGACTACCTCTCCCTCCACGACCTCGCCGTTTTCAGGCTTCCAGACGAGGACGTCGAAGATGACCTCGTGGTAAGTTGCCCCATCGCCCGGAACGATTATACCCTGACCGACGTCGTGGACGTCGAGGATGGCCAGAATAACTCCCTCGTCCCTGTCGTAGATGCCCTCGTAGGTCTCGCGGAGAACCTTTTTAGCGGCGTCCTTGGGATCCATTGTGAACATTCTCGGGGGTATTCTGACGACGTCCTTAACCGTCAAAAGCTTGTACATGCCTCAACCTCCTTGTAAATAAGAGGGGAAAAGAAATCACTCCTTCTTTCCAAACTTCTCCTTGTAGAGCTCTACGGCGCGGAGTATCTCCTTCTTCGCTTCCTCGGCGTTACCCCAGCCCTCGACAGTGGTAGTTTTACCCTGGAGCTCCTTGTAGCGCTGGAAGAAGTGGGCAATTTCGTCGAGAAACGCCTTTGGAACGTCGTCTATGTCCTTCCAGTCCTTGAAGTAGGGATCCTCGACCGGAACTGCCAGAACCTTCCAGTCCTTGTCGCCAGAATCTTCCATCTTCATTATCCCTATGGGCCTGGCCTCGATTATGGTGAGCGGGTAAACCGGCTCGCGCATTATGACCATTATGTCGAAGGGGTCGCCGTCGTCGTACCAAGTCTGCGGGATGATTCCGTAGTCAACTGGGTAGAAGAACGGGCTGTAAAGGACACGGTCGAGCTTAAGTAAGCCAGTCTTCTTGTCGAGCTCGTACTTGTTCCTGCTCCCCTTCGGAATCTCTATAAGAGCGTACACAACCTCAGGAACGTTTGGTCCGGGCTCAAGCTCGTGGAACGGGTTCATCTCTAACCACCTCTAACCCTTTTCTTAGAATTCCTAAGGTGGCTTTCCCCTTGGGCTTTTAAAGTTGTTGGTTCCGGGCTAATCCGCCCGGTACTCGTAAACGGTTTCGCCGTCTGCAATCGCGTAAACTTCAACTTCGCCGTCTCTGTAATGTATTACCGGCCTGTCGACTAGTTCAAAGACCCGTTCCAGGTCCTTTGGGGATGAGAGCTCAACGCGCCTCCCTCCGGGAAGAGTTCCATCAACCGTGTACTTTTCCAGGCCCTTAAGCACCTTGGGTTTGGTCTCTCTCCTTTCCCTCCTGGCATAGACGAACCCCGCCGGTGGAATCGCAAAGAGGAGCGCCATGGCCGGGAAAACAGTCCTGGCCGTTGAGATCTCAACGTCGGAGCCAGCTAATGAGAGAGAGTTAGCCGTCACGCTGACGTTTCTGACGGTTTTCAGATAGCTTTTTTCGGCACCCTCGAAGTACAGCATGCCCGAGGCGTCGCGCTTCAGACGGATTTCCTGAGTGAAGGGTTCCCTCCCGTTGGCCAGAACTTTCACAGTGACGTAGACTTCCCTCTCGGCCCTGTAGAGGCCCGTTCCCTCGCGGATTTTTCTGAGCTCCCCGTCCATCTCGGTGAAGTTCAGCTCAACGGGAACATTGAATGAATCTGCGAAGACACCCTTAGCGAGGAGCTTCGTCCCGTTGAGGAGGTAAACCCTCCGCTTTCCAGAGGTGACGTAGTAGTTAACGTGAAGCGTTACCTCGTAGCTTCCCCGCAAGCCGTTGGAGAGGAAGCGGTATTCGCCCACGATTGAGTCTGTTATCTCGGCAGGATAATATTGGAGAGAAGTTCCGTTTCGATAAACGCTCTCGTTCGAGAAGAGCCCGTAGTTTGCGAAGTGACCCTCCTGCGTGTAGGCTGTCGAGTAAGTTGCCTCCGTTGTTGTAGGCTCCCTAGAGTAGGCAACGCCGGAATAGACGGCAAAGGTAAGGGATAGGAAAACCGAAAGGGCGAGGCCAGTAGCTATGGCCCGTTTTTTGTAAACCTTCATAATCAACGACCTCCCGTAACTGTGATTTTATTTGAAACGACGTCGGTACCGCAGAGGTGGGCCCCGCAGTTGAGGGTGTAACTCCCGGGAGAGAGGAAGACAGCTTCAAGGGGTATGTTCAGGGTAACCGTTTCTCCCCGGGCAACATGGACGCGCCACACTATCCTCCAGCCGGAACAACCGCAGTGGCAGTGGTCCATCATCAAATCCGCCCTTCCAGAGCTTGGCCTCGGCAGACCAACGACGTAGAAGGCCCTCCAGCCGGGGTTAGGGATGGAGTCCATTATCACGAAGTCACCCTCTTCGCCGTTGTTGGTGAAGTTGAGCTGGAGCGTTATCGAGTTCCACTCACCAACGGGATAGAAGTAAACTCCCCCTACTATGGACTTAACCAGGACGTAGGGGGTTTCAACGCTCGCGTACATCGAGCAGTCCCCAATCCTAGCACTTCCGCCGTCCCACTCCGCGTAAACGGTGAGGGAAACCCCATAGGTGCCATCTGTGACGTCTTCATCGACGGAAAAGTTCCCACCGACTGCGACGGATTCACCCGGCTCAAGGGTATAGGTGGAGCTGTCAACATCGCCACTTAATCCCCGTGGAAGGGACGAGCCATCGGCCTCGACGTGAATGGTGATTGGCCTGTCCATCAGGTTCTCAACGGTTACCGCGGTGAACTCCACACCGGAACTCGCGTTAACAGGAACCGGGTCTGATAGACAGCGGTACGCGATGTAGGAATTGTCTCCCCCAACAACCCCAAACTCAACATCCCTGCTGGAGGTGTAAGCCTGGAAGTTCCCGCTCGAACCCACAATGAAGAGCAGTCCGAGGAGGAAAGCAATAAGGGGTAAAAACTTTCTCATGCTAACCATCTCCTAGAAGTTTGGAAAGGAAACTTCCCCTCCGTTTTCTGATTCTAAGGACGTCCCCCTCCGAAATCCCCGCAAGGCAGTAGAAGACCACGAGCAGTCCCGCGAGAAGAGTAGCGTAGGCAACGAGCGGAAGGTAGGGGCTGAGGGAGTAAAGGAAAACCACGAAGGAAGCAGGAAGAACGGCCGGATACGACCTGACCCCGAACTCCTCCCTGTAAATTCTCGTGTCCCGAGGAACGGTAACATGAACCGAGAAGGTGACACTTGAACCCCCACCTATGCGAAAGAACGTCGGCCCGGTCAGGTGTGCTCGCTCACTTTCACCGTCCACGAAGTAGTAGAAGGGGTAAAATGCGTTGTTCTCAAGGGTGAGGTTCCTATCAAAGGTCGAGCCGGGTAGATACCAGCCCTCCCTCTGGTTGCCGGCCAGGGTTGAGGAGTATGTAAGGGCTAGCGTTCCCCACGAGGCGACAGTAACAAAGAGGAAGCCCGCTATTATGAGGGCCGACGCGACGGCGTAGAGGGTCTTAACGCTCACTCGGTAGTATTTGACCCGTTTTCGTTTTTTATTCCCGCCGGAGAAGGTGAGAACGGCACCGGCGATGAGGAGAATGGCTATCGCATAGGGGTTGTCCAGCTTCAACCTTATGGAGTTAATCAGGTCTCCGCCACCTCTGAGGAGGAGTGGCTTACTGAAGAGAACGACCACCTTTCCTGCCACATCTGAATCTTTGACAGGAGGATAAAGGCCGTCCTGCTGGTCGGTGGCGACGTTGTTGTCGCCCTTGGTCAAGATGCCATTCCCCGTTATCGCGAAAATCCTGTGGACCGTCCAGCCGTCGCGCTTGTGGAAGACCACGATATCGCCGACCTCGAAGTTCCTCGCGAGCGGGTTCATCAGAAAGAGGTCGCCTCTGTTTATGGTGGGCGTCATGCTATCGGAATAGGCATAGGACAGAAACACGGGGCGGTTCAGGAAAAAGCCGGCTAACGAACCAAGGAGAAAGACAACCACGATGAAAGCAAACGTGAACTCGAGCAGTTTCTTCATAGCTACTCACCCTCAAAAGGGTTGGGGCAAGGCCCCGGAAGAAAATCACGGGCCCTCGCTAGGGCAGGCTCCAGCGACGGCCTCAATGCTCATCTGGAACTGGTATCCCTGCATTGCGGAGTTGGTGTTGTCGAATACCATTCCAATCGGAACGGGGTTTCCGTGGGTTACGGTGAAGTTTATGTTGTGGGCCGATCCGGCCATAGGGCTGTCGTAGGTTCCGGCGAAGATAAGTACATCTGGGTGTGAGGTCTTTATGGTGACGCATATCGGGTAGTCCGTCCCGTTGTTCTCCCAGAGCTCGTTGCTTACCTCGAACATCTCCTCAAAGACGTAGGTTGTGTTCGGGCTCATTCCGGCACCCCCATCGGCAGGGTGGTTTGGATTATACTGGCTGATGTCAACGTAGAGCTTTCCAGCGTCGTAGGTCACGTAGGGCTGGAGAGCAGTTAAGTCAATAAGCTCGTTGTCGTCGGACACAACGTCGAAGCTTGCCTGCCTCTCGGCAGAGTAATACCTGAAGTTCGCCCCGGCACCAACTGCCAGGAGCATTCCAACCATCAGTAAAGCCAGTCCAAACAGTTTATTCATCTCTCATGCCCCCCTCATGACCCCTGGCCACACTTGCCGACGAGTTCACTGGGTTCAGTGCCGAGCCTGTATGCCTGAATGTGTATCGTGCTACTTTCCGTGGTGTTGAGAGGTAAGTTCCCAACGTCGAAGTCCATACCGACCTTAACGGCCTCCCCCGGACTAAGGAGGAAGCAGACGTCGTTCTTGGCCATGTCGCTGGCGTAAACAACTGCCCCGGTGCTGACGTCGTGGATATCGTGGTCCGCCCCATAGAACTGTATAGCGGTGTTGGCGTTGGTAATCCTCACGACTATGCTCATGTTGTCCTCCCAGAGGTCGTTGCTTACGGCGAAGACCTCATCAAAGTTGTACTCCGAGTTCGGGCTCAGACCCTGGCCGTAGCCCGGGTAGTTCGGGTTGTTGGGACTTATATCAACGACGAGGACGCCACCGTCGTTTATGTAGGCGTAGGGCTGAATCGGCGTCAGGTCAATAAGCTCGTTATCGTCGCTGACTATGTCCCAGTGGACACTCCTGTCAGCATTGTAGTCCCGGAAGTTGGCTCCAGAGCCAAGAACGAGACCAAAGGCCACGAGCAGGCCAAAAATTCCAAGTGCAAGGTTTTTTCTCATCTTTTTCGCCTCCAGATTGGAGGCACTGTGGAAACGGAAGCCAGCGGTGAACGAATTCTCACCACTGCAATGGTGAAATCAACGCAGTGCCCGGCAACCCATAGGGTTGCTCAATGATACCTTGAACCATTGGAGTATATATGAAATGCCAGATTAACGGCGGGTAATGGAGGATTACCCAAAAATCTCAGACCCGCCTCATCATCCTCCGGTGAATCATACCCACTCCTGCGTAGACCAGCGAGGCGAAGGCTAGGTGAGGGTTCTCCAGGTAGAGGGCCGCCGCGAGAAAAATCAGGGAGAGGCCCACGTAGAAGGAGCTCCAGCTTATGTCGTTCTTCTTGACCGTCTCCATGTAAAGGGTAACGTCCTCGGGAACCTTAACCAAGGTTACAATCCCGTGCCTGAAGGTTATAACTCCCTCGCGCTCAAGTTTTGGAATGTGGGTCTGGATTAGACTCACGTAAACGCTCTTCCTGTGCTTCCTATCGGTGTTCCCCTCGCTCTCGGCTATGTACTCGACCATGTCCCTCAGCTCGGCCCTCCCCTCGGACTTCTGGAGGTACTCAATCATGAGCATCCTCCTGCTGTTTCCCAGTATGACCGAGGAGGTTCCCATGGCAATCACCGTGCCAACCTGTAGTGCTTTCTGCCGTTGGTGCCTACTCTCGTCTCAACGATACCATCTTCGGCAAAGCGCCTCAAAGCCCGTTCAACTCCCTGTCTTGTGACGTCAAAACCCCGTTCCATGAGAAAGCGTGTGATGAATGCAACCGTCAGCTCTCCATCATTGAGAACGTCAACAATCTCACCCTCGAAATCGTGCCTCATTTTTTCAACCTCCCTGCCAGAGTAAGATCCGGCCATGGTAAAGTTAGGGGAGGAAAGTATTTAAACATGCCCAAAAAGTTCGTTGATCAAAGTTTCAACATAAATAAAGCTAAAACTGGCCGTTTTTCAAAAACGAACCCTGAACTCGGAGTTACCGCCAATGGAACCAGTGGTAGAGTGGAACAATGGATGGGGTGTGGGCATTAAAAATCCGAAAACATCACACATGAAGAGAGCAAAAAACATCAATTGATAAAACTGCTCAGAGATTTCCCCAAAAGCCAGGAATTGCTGAGTAAAAAAACAACCAATCCGGATACTCATAGGGGTATAATATGAGGTTCGAGAAACGAAGTATGGAGGGGGTTCGGGGTTCTGGAGCCCTTAAGCGATGGTAGCCCCGCGGGGATTCGAACCCCGGTCGCGGGATCCAGAGTCCCGCATGCTTGGCCGCTACACCACGGGGCTGTGCCCGTTGAATAGCTAAAGAGGAGGATTTATAAATTTTACTCCCAGAAACTTTGCCTTCTCAAAGTTTCATCAAAGTTGGAGATTTCCAAGCGGGGAGTTAGAGAGTTTGCACATTCAAACCGCTCTTTTGAAATTCACGTTTCACAGGCCTCAAAACACGGTTTAACACCAAGAAGCGCTCCTTTGGAGCACTTTTAACAAATAAAAATCCCAACTAAAGGAATTTTGAAAACAAATTTTCAATTTAAATTCCTCCTAGAGATGCAAACACTCTAGAAATCCCCGGAATCCCCGGAAAAGAATCACAAGCCTTGATCAAACCGAAGTTTGTAACTGGCGGGCCGGGCGGGATTTGAACCCGCGACCTTCGGCTCCGGAGGCCGACGCTCTGTCCAGGCTGAGCCACCGGCCCAACCCAGAATGAGTATCTAACGTAACTTAAAAACATTAACCCCTGCCAAAACACTTTTTAGGATAAAGAAAAAAGTATTGGTAGGTGAGACAAATGGAGCCCCATGAGTTCAAGCTCACAGAGGAGGGCATTAAAGCTGTTCTTCCTCCACTTGAGGCTGAGATAATGGAACACATGTGGAAAGTGAAAGTCGCAACCGCAGGCCAAGTTTATGAGTACATGAAACAAAAACACCCAGAAATAAGACGATCTACCATAAGTATTCTAATGAACCGCCTCTGCGAAAAAGGGCTTTTATCAAGGAGAGTTGAGAAGGGCAGAGGTGGAATGAGATATGTATACTCAATAACAACGACAAGAGAAGAGTTTGAGCAAAAAGTTGTTCAGAGTATTCTCGATGCTTTGATGACGAACTTCAGAGAGGCAACTTATGCATATATCTCAAGGATAAAGAAGTGATGAATAATGCTTTACCTCATCCTTATAATCGAGGTTATACTCCTCCTTGGTGCTCTCGGAGACCTCGGGATTATAACCACAATAGGAGCAATGGCATTCCTCACCGTGCTGTACATATGGGCAACAAAACACAAATTTGGAGAGAACCTCATTCCCCTAGACCGGGAAGAAATGCCCTGGCTCTACGATGGCATCGCTGAACTCGCCAGAAAGGCAAACATTCCAATGCCCCGAATTTATCTGCTCGACGACTACATACCCAACGCATACTCCTTTGGGAATACAATAGTTTTATCTCTTGGCCTCTTCGAAGTTCTGGATGAAGAGGAGATAATAGCAGTTGCTGCGCATGAACTTGGCCATATAAAGAACCGCGACACCAGGTGGTTTCCTTTGATAATTTACGGTAGGGCCCTGATGATGATAACAACGTTACTTCTTGTTTTGGCTGGAAACCTGCCAGTAAAAGCCACATCTCTCATTCTTTACCTGGCGTACGAACTTGCGAGAAGTGACTTCATGAAAAAGAGGGAGTTCTTAGCAGATGAAACTGCCCTTAGACTACTGTCAGTTCCCCTAAGCCTCAAAAGGGCTCTTGAAGAGCTTAAGTACTACGAAGACCTGAGAATGAAGGTAAAGGTCAGCGCCGTTCCGAGCATTGAGCCAAATATAGAGAGGGAAAAGCGCTTTGCATTTTTCACGGAAACACATCCAAGCTACGAGGAAAGAATCATACGAATAACCTTTGAAATGAACAACCTAATGAGAATGAAGCAGGTGCAGTAACATGGGAATAGAGATTTACCTCGACAGGGAAAAGGCCGAGAGGATTAGAAGGATAAGACCCACTAAAGACGAATACTTCATGCTCATAGCCAAACTCGTTTCCCTCAGGGCAACGTGTCCAAGGCTTCGCGTTGGGGCCGTGGCTGTTAAGGACGGCTACATCTTGGCTACTGGCTACAACGGTGCACCGAGGGGAATGAACCACTGCATTGATGTAGGCTGTCTCATCGTTGACGGCCACTGCCATAGAGCCGTTCACGCGGAGCAGAACGTCATAGCGATGGCGGCTAGAAAGGGCATAAGCCTCGAAGGGGCAACGCTATACGTTACTCACTTTCCCTGCGATACCTGTTTCAAGCTTCTGATAAACGCTGGCATAAAGGAGATTGTTTACGAGGAGATGTATCCAAACGAGGCAACGGAAATACTCCTCAGAGAGGCCCAAGAGAAGGGAATAGTAAAGATTAGACAGTTCAAACTACCAAAGGAGCGCGTTAGAGCGTTCCTCGAAGAACTCTTTGGGGAGTTCATTTGAGCTTTTTCTCAATTTCCTCAAGCCTTTCGTTTATTTCCTCAAGCTCGATGGCGACCTTTCTAGTGAGTTCCGTTATTTCGCGCTCGGTTCTGTCAACGGCCAAGTAAACCTTGAATATCATGAGATATGCCAGACCTATGGCAACGACGAAAAGGGCATCCAGCCCACGGCCAAGGCCAAGTATATTTTTGATTTCGTTTGCAATCCTAACCGGGAAAAACGCGACGATGAACAGACCGAGCAGAATTGCCTCCCAGAACAGGAAGTCCCCCCACTCAACTTCACCGCTCCTGTATTTGCCGAGGACATAAACCATGAGGGTAACCACAACGACGAGGGTTATCATCTGGACTGCGTACATTTCCCTCACCTCAGCTTGTCAAAGAGAAGGTTGAGCGCTATCTTAACGCCTTCCAAAACGTTCGTTCCCTTCTTCATTGAATACTCGGTATAGACAGCCTTAATTGGCACCTCAACGATTCTACAGCCGGCCTTTGATGCCTCAATGATAATCTCACTCGACACGGCATAGCGGTCGCAGGTTATCCGTATCTTCCTCACGCAGTCACCGCTGAGGCACCTCAGCCCGCTCTGGCTGTCGCTGACGTATCTTCCGGCAAAGAGGGCCGTGACCGCGTCGAGAACGAAGTTGCCGAACTTCTTTATAAGGGGCATCTCACTGGTATCGCCCTTGAGCCTCGAACCGACGGCAAAATCAGCCCTTCCTTCAGCTACTGGTTTCATGACGCGAAGTGCATCGCCGATTAGGTGCTGTCCATCGGCGTCAAAGGTGATGACGAGCCTCGCGTTTTTTCTTACCGCGTAGGCAAAGCCCGTTCCAAGAGCACCGCCGAGTCCCCTGTTGACGAGATGATTGAGAACGCGAACACTGTAGGAGCGTGCTATCTCCTCAGTTCTGTCCCGTGAGCCGTCGTTTACAACCACTATTTCCTCCCTCTTAAAGTACCTCAGAAGGTCCTCCAGAACGGAGCCGATGGTCTTTTCCTCGTTATAGGCAGGAACAACGACGTAGGTCGAGAGGAGCCTCTCAATGAGTTCCTTCAGGTGAATCAGGTTGGTCACTTCAAAATGGGACTCTGCCTTGACCTGAAAGCTCATCCTGCCGTGTTCATGCCCCATAACAAGAACGCTGAGCGAACCAAGCTCCCTAGCGGGGATAACGTCATAGCCGTGGTCCCCAACGACGAGGGTTTTTTCGGGAGGGACGTTCAGGGTTTCGAGAATTTTCTTCAGCTGGCCCGGATTTGGTTTAAGCTCTTCAACGGGAACGTCGTCCCTCGTTAAGATTACATCGAAGTAACTGGACAGGTTATGGCTTTCTAGGGCAATGAGAGTGGCTTTTCTGGAACTCCGGGTCATGAGGGCGAGCTTTATTCCCCTGCCTTTGAGGTAATCGAGGAGTTCAATAGCGCCATCGAAGAGGAAGCTATCCTTCATTCTTTCCCCTTCCAGCTCAACGAGAATCGAGTAGAGCTCCTCGAAAGGCCTTCCCGTCTTTCGCGACAGCTCCATAAGGCCCTCGTACATGGGAGTTAGCTCGCCTATTTCCTCGGCCGGAATCCCAAGGGAGACCAGCCTTCCCCTGAGCTCTCTTTTAACTTCGCTGAAGGGCTTCTCAGCCCCAACGAGAGTCCCATCGAGGTCGAAAACAACCGCCCTGATGTCCATGCTACCACCGAAGGGTTTATTTTCGCTCCCGCGTAGGGAAGCCGGTGTCAAAGATGATAGTGATGATTTCACTTATAGCTTTAATCCTTTCGCTCGCACTAACGGCGTACATAAAGGACGCGATGAAAAGGGCAGGAATCGTGGGTAAAGATATACACAAGCCCGAAAAGCCCGAGGTTCCCGAGATGGGGGGGTTGGCGATAGTTCTGACCGTTGGAATCCTCGGGGCGCTCCTGGGGTCAGATGCACTCGCGGTTTTCCTGCTCTTCGGTCTGATTGGGGTTGTTGATGACATAACGAACCTGAGGCAGTCCCATAAAGTGGCACTATCGCTCCTCGTCTCAGTCCCGGTGGCGTTTTTAAATGTCGGAAGGAGCGTTGACGTTTTCGGATATTCACTGAACCTAGGCCTTCTCTACCCGGTATTTGCCGTGCTCTTCGTCACGGGTTCGGCAAATTTGGTCAACATGCTGGCCGGATTCAACGGTCTCGAAGTTGGCACGAGCGCGATAATACTCTGCTTTTTAGCGCTCATCACGGAAGGAACCGCAAGGGACCTCGCGTTGATTGGCCTTGGGGCCTCCCTTGGCTTCCTCTGGTGGAACAGGTATCCTGCAAGGGTCTTCCCCGGCGACACAGGAACGCTGAGCCTTGGAGCTCTGATAGGCCTCGTTGGAATTCTCGGCAAGGTCGAGGTTTACACAGCAATCATGCTGATTCCCCACTTTCTGGACTTCACGATAAAAGCCCTGGGAGTTCGTTTTGGCGTGAGGAAGCACGGGAGAACGGAAGTTTTGCCAGACGGAACGCTAAAGGCACCGCCGTATCCGAGCTTCCTGGGAACGATAATGAAAAGGGTTAGGGTTACGGAGCCAAAACTCGTGGCAATCGTCTGGGGAATAGAGTTTATCCTTGGCCTTCTCGTCTGGGTTCTGAGTCAATTACCTTGACCATTCCAAAGCCGTACCTTGTCTTTTCTCCAAAACCCGTCTCATAGCCAAATCTCGCCAGCTCTACCGAACCGGTGTAGCGAAACACCATGAGGGAACTCCTGAAGTACGTGTCCCTGACAAGAATCCTTACGGGCTTGAACTTGAGAACCTCAAGCTTGAACTCCTTGTCCTCGGGCATGTGACCGTAGATTGCGGAATAGCGCATTAGCATTACCTTGCGAAGCTTGTCAAAGAACATCTCATCGCTGGGATAAAGGTCCCATATCTTCATCCTGCCGTTGACAAACTTGACAGTTCTCACCATTATCGGACTTAAAGTCGAGAAGAGGACTTCGTTTTTGATTTCGGGTTCTTTGAGCACTTTAACATTATCGGCAATGAACGCGGCGTTTCCAATCTTGAGGAGGGGATCATCGAGAAAACCCTCCGCAACGGCTTTTATTAGCTCTGGAGAATGTGAGGAAACGTAAAGGGAAACGTCGTCAGAGAGAACTCTAATCCCAGCATCGGGTAAAAGCTCCCGCTTACGAACCATTATCCGCGAAAATGTAAAATGGTCGGCGTGACTCGTTTCAACTTCACGAGCAAGTTCAGGAGAAACAAGATAAATCTTTTCAATAATTTGAGAATAAACTTCATAGTTATAATTAAACGGCAATATTGTACCTTCTTCGGCAGGTCTTAGTTTGATCTCTATTCTCATTCCACCCCACCCCGGTTTCAGCATGGTGAGTTGGAACTTAAGGTTAATAAGAATTTCGCGGGTTAAACATCCATCTAATTACTATTTCAAAGAGTGAGAATGAATTGTTTAATGAATGCATAAACCCAACAAGGTTAAAAAGGGTCAATAAATAATGAAATAGCAGAGAGGTGAGATGCATGAGTATTGAAGATGCCAACATCCCGGAAAGTTACGATGACTACATCACATTCTTGAAAAGAAGGATTAGACAGCTCGAACTCCAAGTGAGAACGCTCGAAGCCGATAAGGAGAGACTGGAGAGGGAACTTTCGCGATTGAGGATGGAGATGTCGAGGCTCAGACAGCCCCCGGCCTTTGCGGGCAACGTTATCGAGGTTCTCGACGACGAGAGGGCTATAGTCCAGAACTACAACGGACCGCGCTTCGTTGTTAGAATCGCCCCCTGGATTGAGAGGGACAAGCTCAAGCCCGGCTCAAGGGTAGCCCTCGACCAGAGGACGATGGCGATAGTGGAACTCCTTCCGACTGAGAAGGACCCGAGCGTTCTCGGCTTCGAGGTCATAGAGAGGCCAAAGGTCACGTACGATGACATCGGCGGTCTGGAGAAACAACTCCAGGAACTCAGGGAGGCCATAGAGCTTCCGCTCAAACATCCAGAACTCTTTGAAAAGGTCGGGATAGAACCGCCAAAGGGCGTCCTCCTCTACGGCCCGCCGGGCTGTGGAAAGACCCTTATGGCAAAGGCCCTTGCGAGGGAAGTTAACGCCACCTTTATACGCGTAGTCGGTAGCGAACTCGTGAGGAAGTTCATCGGCGAGGGTGCCCGGTTGGTTCACGAGCTGTTTGAACTCGCCAAGGAGAAGGCCCCAACGATAATCTTCATAGACGAGATTGACGCCATAGGCGCGAAGAGGATGGACGAAACGACGGGTGGCGAGAGAGAGGTTAACAGAACCCTCATGCAACTTTTAGCGGAGATGGACGGCTTCGACCCGCGCGGAAACGTCAAGGTCATAGCCGCAACCAACAGGCCCGACATACTCGACCCTGCATTGCTAAGGCCGGGCAGGTTCGACAGACTCATAGAGGTTCCGCTCCCGGACTTCCGCGGAAGGCTTGAGATACTCAAGGTTCACACGAGGAAGATGAACCTGAAGGACGTTGACCTGCGCATCATAGCCGAGCTCACAGAGGGCGCGAGCGGCGCTGACCTAAAGGCGATAGCGACGGAAGCTGGCATGTTCGCAATCAGAGACAGGCGCGAGTACGTTACGCAGAATGACTTCCTCAAGGCGGTCGAGAAGGTCTTGGGAGCCGAGAGGAAGCTCGCCCAGGCGATAGCGATGCACGAGGTCATGTACGGCTGACCCTCGTTTCTGTCTCCTTTATTATTACCTCGGCCAGAACGTAGAGAACCGCTATGGAAAAGAACGCTTCTCTATAACCCAGCCTGTCTATCAGGTAGCCGGTGAAATAGGGCCCGACGGTAGCCCCAAAGAAGCCCACCATGTTAACGAATCCCATAACGGAGCCCAGGTTATCCTTTTCCGCTGTTTCTGCTGTGAAGGCTGTGACCATCGGCCCCACGGAGTAGAACGTCAGGCCGAGTATCAGAACAGGAACGAGGCCGGGCCTTAGGGCAAGGAGCACTATGAAAACCGCGTTGAAGATGAACACTACCTCCAGCGCCCTTCTTCCGAGCCTGTCGTAGAGAAAACCTCCCGCGAGAGAACCAACTACACCAACTAAGGAGAGCAGGGAGAACAGGTAGGAAGCCCTCTCAACCCCCATTCCCCCGTGGGTCAAGAACGCCACGAGAAACGTCAGAACTCCAAAAAAGGCCATGAGCGAGAGAAAGTTGGCAAGGGCAAGGTTTGTTGACCCGACTTCAATGGAAAGCCTTGCCCTTACCCGTTTCTCCTCAAGCTTTCTAAGGGACGAGAGGAGCAGGACTCCCACAGCCGAACTCATTATACCCAAAACCGGAAAGGCGTAGCGCCATCCGAGGTTCAGGGCTATCGGCACGACAATGAATGGAACTATGCCGGAACCGACGGGAGGACCGAGCATAAAGACACCAAGGGCAGAGCCCTTCCTCCTACCGTAGGCCTCGGCTATTAAAGCCGTCGCAGGGGCGTAGTAGAGACCGGAGAAGAAGCCGTAGAGGGCCCTGAAAGCCAGAACCTCCCAGTAACTCGATGCAAAGAAGAGCATCGCCGATGAGAGGGAGTAGCCAAAGATACTCAGTGTGAGAAGCTTTCTCCTTCCAAAGCGGTCTCCGAGGTAACCGGCGGGAACCTGAACGATGGCGTAGGGAAGGAGCAACGCTGTCATCAAAAGACCGGCCTGAGCGTTCGTGAGATGGAACTCTGACTTAATCATGGGCAGGAGCGGAGAAACCACCATCCTGTGGGCGTAGTTGAAAATCCAGCCCAGAGTTATGAGTAGCAACTGGAGGAGCATAGCTTCGATGAACAACTGAGCGGTTAAAAATCTGTCGGACAAAGGTGTCCAACTAAGGTTTATAAGAATCCAAGACAAGTAACGCCGGGAGGAGAGAAGGAGATGGTAAGCAAACTGCTGGCTCTTGAGGCCTACCCGCGCCTCCGCGACCTGGACTTCAGAATCCTCAGGGGAGTAGAGCTAAACATGAGACACCACAAGTGGGTTCCACTGGAGGACATAGCCCGCTTCGCGAGGGTGGACGTTGAAACGGCGTCCTTTCGGTTGGGCAAGCTAGACGACATGTCCCTAGTCAGACGGAGGAGCGACATAGGATACATAGGCTACCAGCTGACGATACACGGCTACGATGTCCTGGCCATAAGGGCACTCGCGAGGAAGGGTGTCGTGGAGGCGATAAGTACAACCCAGATAGGCGTTGGAAAGGACGCCGACGTTTACGTTGGAATAACGCCAACCGGCGAGAAGGTCGCCGTTAAGTTCAACAGGATAGGCGGAAGGACGGCTTCCCGGAGGGCGGGCTACCATTCCCACGTCTTCGCGGACAAGCACCACACGAGCTGGCTCTACGTTTCAAGGCTCATAGCCAAGAAGGAGTACGACGCACTGGTTCTTCTCAGCCCAATAGCGAGGGTTCCAAAGCCGGTAGCGTGGAACCGGCACGTTCTGGTAATGGAGTTCGTTGAGGGAACCGAACTGGCCGAGCTAAGGGACGACGAGCTCACCAGAGAGGAAGCCGAGAACTTCCTCGACAGAATCCTGGAGGAGTACCTCAAGATAGTGCGCTTTGGAATAGTCCACTCCGACCTGAGCGAGTTTAACGTCGTATTAACAGGGGACGACATCCTGATAATAGACTGGGCACAACACCTCACAACCGCCAACCCCGAGAGCTACGAGCTGTTGAAGAGGGATTTGAACGTCATAATCAACGCCTTTAGGAGAAGGTGGAGAGTTAACAGGAGCTTTGATGAAATCTGGCCGGCCTTTGAGGAGGCATGGCATGAGAGCAGGGGGGAGGGGCATGGTGATTAAGTACGAACCCCTGAACAGGCGCGAGAGAATAGTTAGGCTCTTCCGCGAGGCCATCGAGGCGGAAAACAGGCGAGACCTCGAAACCGCAAAGAAGAAGCTCGACGAGATACTCCACGAGAGCCTGGAAGTCGAGCCTGAGTTCTACTTCGAGGCCTGCTTCCGCCTGGCCGACATCTTCCTTCAGGAGGACAACTACAGGGGAGCCGTCAAGTGCGCCCTCAGAGCCATTCTAAGGGCTCCAAGCGAGGACCACTACAGGCTCGGCATTAAGAGGCTCGGCGACATACTGGCGATAATCAAGAGGGAAAACCGCCTCAGCGAACTTGCCGAGAACATGGAGGCGACGCTCAGGCTCATAGAGGAGGACGAGGAACTGCACCGCTTCACCCTAGCGCTTGTAAAGCTCGCAAAGGGCGAAAAGGTAAGGGAAAAGTTCCTCCTGCCAGAGTTCAACGAGGTCTTCGAGAGCCTAATCGAGTAAGGGTTTCCTCCACATACCCTTTTTCCGGCGGAAACGGGAAGTTGTAGGGCTCTCTTCTCGGCCTCTCGTTGTAGTATGGCCTGTTACATGCCGGACAGCCGTGGGTAGAGAAAACAGACGGCGGAACATTGAGGTTATCAAGGTCAAAGCCGACTATTTCATTGCCCTCAAGGAGTATTCTGTCCACCAGGCCGTTCTCCACCAGCCACCTTGCAAGTTGAATCCTCCTGTAGCGCTCAAGGCTCGGTGGTGAAAGGTTCTCAAGCCTCGTTCCCTTAAGGGGAGTGAACGCGAAGAGAGAAACGTCTGCTCCTGTAGAATAGGCCCTCTCAAACGTCTCGATTAGCTCTCTGTCGGTTTCTCCGAGGCCGACTATAACGTGGACGAAGGCCCTTCCAGAACCGAGGACATCAACGATTCTCTCGGCGAAATCCCACATCTCTCGCCAGTCAAAATCGGGCTTGAGTGTTTTGAAAAGCCTCTCGCTCGCCACGTCGAGGCCGACGCCAACGTAGTCAACGCCCAAGGATTTGAAACGCCCCAGCGTTTCAGAATCAACGGGCGTTATTGAGATTGAAACGGGAAGTTTAAGGGGTCTGAAAGCCTCGAGAAGGGCAAAAACGTCGTCGAGCATGCCCGGATAGTCTATGGTCTGGAGGCATATCCTTCCGAAGTGGCCGTTAGGGAGGGCTTTAACCACTTCCTCAAGCTCAAAGGCCGGCCACGTCACGCGGGAAAGCCTGTCAAGGTTAGCTTTGCTCGTCCTTGCCTGGGCGCAGAAGGCGCAGTCGTTGGAGCACTTACCGGGCCAGTACGTCATGAGATAAGCGGTCGTTGGCCTGGCCATGAGCCTGGCCCTGATTAGTCCCATCGCTATCGCGGTTCCGTAGGAGACCCTAACGAGCATTCAGCTTCCCCCACAAAGCTGGAGCATAGAGGGTTATAAAACCAGCCCCCAAAATGAGTGGCAGGAGCGGGAAAACACCGTAGTAGCCCTTAAGCTGGGCGACGTAGCCGAGGCTCACCTGGCCTGCCAGCATTCCAAGGTCGAAGAACATCGTGTATATTCCCGAACCCATCGTCCGTATCCTCTTTGGAAGACTTCCGAGGGCCATAAGTTGCATGGCAGGAACGGCCAGACCAAAACCAGCCCCTATGAGACACGCACTCAGATAGGCCATAGGCGGGAACAGGTAAACGTTGAGGAGCACGTAGCCTGCAAGGAGGAGGATTAGTCCAAGGGTTATCACTGGAACGGGTCCCTTCCTGTCGGCGCTTTTACCGCCGATAACCCGCGTCATAAAGGAGAAAAGCCCTATTACCATCATGTAGTAACCGAAGAGGCTCTGGGGAAGCGAGAGGGACTTGTAGAGCGCCGGCAGATATGTTGTAACACCCGCGTAACTAACGGAGAAGAGAAAGAGCGTCAGCGATGCCGAAACGAAGGAAACCCTGAGTAGCTCGCGGTAGCTGGCCTTCTCGTGCTCCCTCGGTTTAGCTATATCTCCTGCTTCCTTCCATGCCACGAGGGCAAAGAGAGCTCCAACCGCCGAGAACAGGGCAGTAAGAGCAAAGGCCCCCGAGAAACCTATGGCATCGGAGGCGTAGCCACCTATGGCGGGACCAACTATATTCCCCAGGGAGAACATCATCCCACGCCAGCCGAGTGTTTCTCCGACCCTGCCTTCAGGAGCTAAATCCACCGCCGTTGAGAGGCTGGAAGGAAAGAACAGGCCCATCGAAAAGCCGTGGATTGCCCTCGCGAAGGCGAAGAGGTAAACGTTGGAGCTTAATGCAGAGACCACGTAGAGAACCCCTGCGAAAAGACCGAGTAAATTGCCCCCAACGAGGGCATGAAATCGATAACCTTTATCCCCAAAGGCACCGCCTATGGGCTTTGAAACCAGAGAGAGGAAAGAGGTTATTCCAGCGATAAGGCCCACGAGGAATGGCTCGGCCCTTAAGCTGACGAGAAATGGAGAAACAACGGGGGTAACCACACTTATCCCGAGGAAGAAAAAGAACGTTGAAAAGTTCAAAAGCCAGACGTTCCTCATCGAACCCACTAAACACCAGCCTCCGGCTCGTCCATGCCGTCCTTCATGAAGGCGTAGCTCATGTGCTTTGTATTCTTCGCGAAGCCGACGTTTCCGCGGGAATCAACCATGATTATGCCCATAGTGTCCTTCCCGAAGTACTTGGTCGCGAGGCTTATCGCGGCATCGCTGGCCGTCTGTGCGTCCATGCCGAGCCTTACAAAGTCGGTGGCGCTCTTCGCCAAAGCCAACTTTATGGCAACCTCTCCGAGACCCGTGCAGGAAGCCCCGGCAACTTCGTTGGCGTACGTTCCCCCACCGATTATTGGGGTATCACCAACGCGACCGAACATCTTGAGGAAAACCCCGCCCGTTGAGGTTCCCGCAACGACTTCATCACCGTCGAAAGCAACAGCTCCAACCGTGCTCCTCAGAACCTCGGGATACTCCTTTATCAACTCGTTGAGCTTCTTCCAGTGCTTGGTTTCGCCCTTCTCAAGGAGTTTTTTCCTGAGCTCCTTCCACTGCTTCAGCCTCTCCTCTGTTATGGGGTCGTACTCCTCGAAACCAAGAAGCCTCGCGAATTTTACGGCACCTTCACCGATTAGGAGAACGTGGTCAGTCTTCTCCATTACCTTTCTGGCAACGCTTATCGGATTTTTAACCCCCCAGATTCCGGCAACTGCACCAGCATCTAAAGTTTTCCCGCGCATTATTGCCGCGTCCATCTCGACCCTTCCGTCAAGAGTTAGAACACTCCCTGTTCCTGCGTTGAAGAGCGGGTTGTCCTCGAGGGCTTTTACAGCCTCCTCAACGGCATCTAGAGCTGAGCCCCTCTTAAGCTCGCGCCAGCCGGCAAGAACAGCCTCCCTAACACCGGCTATAACCTTGGGTATTCTCTCCTCCTTTTTGATAGTCCCGGCGCCACCATGGACTATTATCGCGACCATTAGAACCACCGGAAAAAGTTCCCTCGAAGGGTTAAAAGAATTGTGGAAACGAGAAGAAATCAGCTGAGGGACATGTTTATTATCGTCTCTCCGATGTTCTCGATGTACTCAAGGATTCTCCTGAAGCTCTCCTTCGCTATCGACTGCCTGTAGTCGGTGGCCTTAATCGTGGCGCGGATTTCAAGCATGAGCCTGTCTATCTCCTTGAGATCGCGCCTCTCAATCTGGGTTACCATGGCCTCAAACTTTTCCCTAAGATATGGAACGTCGATTTCACTGGGATTCTCGGCGATTCGAATGATGTGGTCGCCTATCCTCTCGATGTCCCGGGCAATGAACAGGATTCCCATGAGGTCAAAGGTTCTCTTCACGATTCCGCTCTCTTCAGTAACGGTGTGCTTGCTTAGAAGCCTGTTGACGGTTCTTATTATCAGGAAGTAAAAGCGGTCGAGCTCGTTTTCTAGGTCGTTTATGTCCCGTTTTATCTCGCCGTCTTCTCCCCTAATGAGAAGCTCGAGGTCGCCGAGCATCGAAACGACGATGGAGCGAATTCTCCTGAGGAGCTCAGCGAGGTTTACTTCGTCCTCATCAAGCAAACTCTTGGCGACTATCCTGGTCGGCTCGTCAAGGATTATCTCAACGCCCGGAAGACTCTGGAGAACCTTCCTGATTTTTACCTTGTAAATCGGCATGTCTTCATTTAGTTGAATCTCAAGAACGTCGTAGCCCTGAATGTAAGCAGAGATTACAAGCCTGATAGCCATGTCCGGTGAAAACTCCTTTGAGAGGGCTAGAACTTTCTTCTCACTCACTTCCTTTGGCTCGCTTGGGAATATAGTTATGCTCCCGTCAGGATTTATAACCAGTGGTATCGTGTCCCCCTGCTTTAGGCCATGCTCCCTAACCCACTTTTTGGGGAGGGAAATTATGTATGAGCTTCGCCCCGTGAACTGTATTTTCCTGAACTCCATAGCTGGCACCAACGATATATAGAGGTAGGAACTTAAAGGCTTCATTTCGATAATCTTATAAACGATTTGAAGAACATTTTATCATGTTCTCTGAATACGGTAGGGACGCGAAAATCCTCATAGGGGCAAACGCAGTTGGCCAGACATTTCTGTGGTTCTCCTTTTTTCTCCTGCCCTTTTACCTTAGAGCTCTCGGTTATAACATGCGAGCAATAGGAGCATTTTTCTCAACACAAACAATTGTGGGCGGTATATTTTTCCTCCTTGCAGGGCCGATATCTCTCCGTCTCGGCTACAGAAAAACCCTCCTCCTGAGCGCGTTTCTAGGCTTAACAGGGAGGCTCCTCCAGGTGCTGGCCATAAATTCCCTCGTTCTCTTCCTGGGCTTCCTCCTCGTTGGGATGAACATGGGACTAAGGCAACCTAACTACAACGCCTACCTGAGCGAGCTCGTTCCCGAGGAGAGGAGACACGAGGCCTTTTCCAAGAGCTTTGGACTCGGAACCCTCTTCAACTCATTGGGGGTTCTCCTCGCGGGTTTTCTGCCGGGCTATCTTACGGGCCTGTCCCTCGCCGAGGAAACCGCGTACAGAATAACGTTTTCCCTCTCGCTCCTCCAGTTCGTCTTCGTTATTCCCGCCCTGCTTATGGTCAGGGACGTCGTTGTAAGGGAAAGAAAGATTAGGTGGGAAAAGACCCTCGTTCTCAAAATCCTCAAGTTCTCCCTGCCGAGCGCACTCATAGGCCTCGGCGCGGGAATAACGATACCCTTTATGAGCCTCTACTTCAAGCTCCGCTTTGGAGAAACCCTCCAAGCAATAAGCTGGATTTTCTTCTTCCAGCAGTTGGCCATGGGGCTCGGCTCCTTTGGATTGCCCGAGCTCGTCAAGAAATACGGGCCCGTAAAGGTCATAACAGCATTCCAGGGGACGGCCACCTTCCTCCTCGTGGTGTTTCCATCAATAGAGACCTTCGCTTTAGCGGGAGCGGTTTACGTCCTCAGGGCAATACTCATGAACATAATCTGGCCCATAAACAGCTCCTTCATGATGGGGTTCTTCAGAACCGAGGAAAAGGCCACGGCCAACGGAATCCAGCAGGCGTTTTCGACGTTTATGAGGGGAGTAGGAAACTCAATAGGCGGAACGCTCTTCGCCGTTTCCTTAGCTTATCCCTTCTACGCCACCGCGCTCCTCTATGCCTCTGCAACGGCACTCTTTTACGCCTTCTTCATCAAACACAATGGGGAGAAAAGATAGTTACTCCTTAGCCAGCTCCTCACCGCGCTCTAGAGCTTTAAAGTTCATCTCCCAGAGCTTCTCGCGGAGGGTGAGCTTTATGCCCTCAAGCAGGGACTCGCGCCTCAGAGGAACTAGGCCCTTACCGTGGGCGTAGCCGAGCATCAGAACGCCCAAAGTACGGGGGTTTATCTTATCAGCTTCCCTCTGGAAGTTGGCCATGTGAACCGAGCAGATTTTTCCTATAGCGTCCCTTATCTCCTCGAGCTCGGGATAGCGCTCCTTGCCGACCAAAGTGGTTGCAGTGTGGATTGGATAGGCGTTGATTATCGCCACGCTCTTCTTTCCTAAAAAGCGGGCGTTCCTCAAAGCCTCGGCCGGCTCGAGTGCCAACATGAGGTTGGCCTTGCCCTCCTCGATGAGGGGCGAATAAACCTCCTCACCGAAGCGCAGATAGCTCAGAACGCTACCGTAGCGCTGGCTCATTCCAAGGGTCTCACCTATCCTAACGTTGTAACCCTCGACCATAGCCGCGTTCCCGATTATCCTGGAGAGGGTCAAACTGCCCTGGCCACCGACACCGGTGATGATAAGGTTGAACTCCATGAACACCACCGAGATTGATTGGGGAGAGGGAATAAAAAGCTAAGCTCAAAAAAATTCGCCTAAATACGTAATTTTCCCGAAAAATTCCTTGTCTTTCTCACTATATCTTGCTCAAATGTCATAGAATTCTATTTAAGGGACAACACCAAAATCTAAGAACATGACGTTCGAGGAGTACTACTCGGCATTCAAGGCATACAGCGACATATACTCCGACGAATACAAAAGGAGAATCGAAAGCCTGGAGCCACTCCTTGTAAAGTTTATGAAAGAAAAGGGCAAAGTTCTCGACCTCGGATGTGGGGCGGGGGGATTTTCCTTCCTCCTCGAGGACCTTGGGTTCGAAGTTATTGGAGTTGACAACAGCGATTACATGCTGTCCCTTGCACAGAGCTTCGCAAAGGAGAAGGGCTCAAGGGTCGAGTTCGTTAAAGGTGATGCCAGGAATTTGCCCTTCGAGGACAGCTCCTTCGACTACGTCCTCTTCATTGACAACCTCGTGCACTTCGAGCCTTTGGAACTCGGGAAGGCCTTTCGAGAGATCGCCAGAGTTCTGAAACCCGGAGGAAAGCTATTCCTCCAGTTCACGGACCTTAGGGAACTTCTCCCTGTTCTAATGAACGGACAGGTTGTCGGTGCCGAGTACTGGATTAGCAAGGTTCTACCGGACAAAGACGAGAAAACCGTTCTCATAGAGTTTCAGAGTGAGGATAAATCCTTCCGCGTCAGGTTCAACGTCTGGGGAAAAACAGCAGTTGAACTTCTGGCAAAGCTCTACTTCAAAAAGATTGCCGAGGAAAAAATAAACGAGCACAGCTACTTTCAGGTCTATGTGCCAAAAAAATAGGTCAGGCCTCAAGGCGGAGGCGTTTGATGACGAATTCCCTGTCGAGGGAAGCCAGGAAAGGAGCCAACCTCGGTCCGCGATCCTTTCCGATGAAGAGATTATAAAGGATCTTGAACCATCTCTTACTGGGAATTCCACGTTTTTTGGCAACGTTGAAAATGACATTATTTAACATATCAACAGTAAAGTTCTTATTTGTTTCAAGCCATTCTGCAAGTTCTTCAAGAGCGTCTCTTATATCATGTTCAAGTTTGAGATTAGGTAAATTTTCAAGTACTTTGAACTTTACGTTATCGGGGGCATATTTTTCAACCCAGTTCTTGGCGAGCTTTATGCGGAGCCTAATTCTCTCTAGGTCTTCTTCGCTCAGCTCCTTTGGAACGTGACCCTGCTCCTTGAGAACGCGAATTATTCCTTCCTCGTCAAGGTGTGGCATCTGGACGAGAGTTACGAGGAAGCGGAACGGGGCCTGGGCCACCAGCCTTTCAGGAACCTTTGGCATCGAGAGCTCGTAGGTTCTCTTCAGTTCCTCCTCTTCCTCAGAGTTCTTGGCCTTTTCAAGGCCGAAGTATATCCTTTCGACCTTGTCGAACTCGTCGTAGAGGTTAAGGAGCCCAAGGCCAAGGTCAATCTTAAGCTCTTTATTTGGCCTCGCCTTTGCGTAGATAAACCGGATTATACCCGGCTCGAGAACTTCATAAAGGTCACTGAGGAGAATAACGTTACCCTTTGAGCCACTCATCTTGCCCTTCTGACCCTTTATTCCGACGAACTCGTACATCAGCGTCATCGGGGCCTTCCAGCCAAAGACCTTCTCGGATATCTCCTTTCCGGTGTCATAGGAGCTTCCAGCAGCTAAGTGGTCCTTTCCGGCCGGTTCAAAGTCAACCTTGAAGTGCGCCCAGCGCATCGGCCAGTCAACGCGCCAGCGAAGTTTGACGTTGCCCTCCCTTATGTCGGTCTCTCCTTCCTCTCCACAGTGCTCACAGCGATATTTAACCTTCCACTCGCCATCCCAAGAAACGAACTTCGCCTCGCGCCTACACTTCGGACAGTAGACCATCACCGGTTGCCAGCTCTCTTCGAGAGGTGGCTGTTTGGCCCTCTCGCGGTACTTGTCGAGTACTGCCTTAATTTCGTCCCTCTTTTCGAGGGCGAGCCTTATCTCGTTGGCGTATTCTCCAGATTTGTACAGTTCGCTCGCGTAGAGGAAATCCGCCTCGATGCCGAGCCTTCTCACTTCTTCCTCGAACTTCTCCATGAAGTGCTCTGCATAACTATCATGACAGCCCCAAGGATCAGGAACCTCGCGAACGGGTTTCGTGAGGTGCTCTCTCCACTCCTGCGGGACGTTCTTCGGAACCTTTCTAAAGCGGTCGTAGTCATCCCACATGTGGATGTGCCTCACCTTCTTGCCCCTATCTCGGAGGGCGTGGCCGACAATGTAAGCCGTGAAGAACTCTCTAAAATTGCCTATGTGAACATAACCACTCGGGGTGATTCCACTCTCAACGACGTACTCCTCCTTATCGCCCCTTTCTTTGAGTATCTTCTCCGCCATGTAGTCAGCCCAGTGAACCATCCTCACCACCCCACTTAGCTCGGGAAAAGGACTTTTAAGGTTAAGCTTTGTAAAAAGAATAAACGAAAAATTTTTCTGACAACAGGCTTTACATTTCGCGGGAACAAAAATGATTGAATGGATACCCTACGCAGGTGTTGCCGCAGGTATTATTCTCCTCGCAATAGGCATAACACAAAAGCTAGGACATGAATGGGCGTGGATAAACCGGAAGATAATTCATTTCAGCATTGTTCCAGCCGTTCTAATGTTCTACTACGGAAAAATTCCAGCCAAAGTCTTCAGCGTTTCGGCTTTCGCCTTTGGACTAGTTCAGCTGTGGCCACACATTAAAAAGAAAGAGTTCTCGTGGTATCAAATTGAGCACAACTACGGCGAGGTTTTCTTCGCATTTTCTGCCTCGGTAATCCCGCTTATTCTGCCGGTTAAGTACGCCACAGCCCTGTTACTCGCGATGGCAATAAGCGATGGGGTTACGGGCATAGTGAGGCACCATTACTTTAGAAGGCACGGGTTCAACGTAAAGCTGAAAAAGCACTGGACCGGAAGCCTGGCCTACCTAATTACCGCAGTTCTGATAGCATTTGCGTTCCTCGATGGAGGGATAATAAAAAAGATTGCGTGGGCCGGAATACTGACGCTGGCAGAGTATCAGGGCTGGCTCGACGACAACCTTGCAGTTCCGCTCGTTGGAAGTTTGCTGTTTTTCATCTACTGAGCCCACCGAACCTTAAGGCTGTCCTTCTTTACCTTTTTGAACTCAGCAACAAGGGCCTCTCCGGTCTTCTCCATGAAGTCATCAATGTCTGTTATTCCAAGCTCCTTGAGACCGACTGCATCCACACCCTCGGGGATTCCTTTGGCTTCAACGTTTATCCCGATGTGAATCTTGACGCTGACGGGGGAAACTGTGGCTATTGAGATGCTAAGCTTTCTGCCGTTCACGTAGATGTCGTCGCCCTTTCTGGTAGTCTTTATCCCGTATTCGCCGAGAACTTCACAGAGCCTTGCTATAAACAGCTTCTGGAGGGTTGAGGCGAAAAGCGCGTTGACCAAATCAAAGACCTCAATTATGTAGTGCACCATGTCGTCGCTTTTGATTTCCTTGCTCGCCCTCAAATCTTCTATATCAATCATTTCCTCGACTTTAACGTCGCACTTCCCGCGGAAGACGACGAGCGAATTTCCAAGGATTCCAAAATTCCTGTAGGCCCAGTGGCTTTTAATTGCCGAGCCGTCGTAATCAATGCGCCTATCCTTGACAACCAAAAGCTCCATATCAATCACCCCAGCTTTTCAAGAAGTTCCCTTAGTTCTTCAAAAGATTTCGCATCCACCCACATGTGCACGAAGTCAACCCGAGGATGGTCATCTTTATCATGTCGGCCCTGTTGGATGATATTCGATTTTTTTGGAAGTAGTCCCAGAGGCTGAAGCCCTCAAGGATGGGCCTTACCTTATCCTCGATGTTCCAGCTGGCGATGGTTAGAACAAACCTTTCGCCTGTCCATTTGAGGAACTCGCATCTCCATGGTTCCAGAGTGTGCTATCTAAATCAAGAACTAGCAGTTTTATCAAAATCACCGAGATAAGAACGGCAGGAAGAATTTAATCTTGTTGAGTTCTACAGAAGAGTCAAGTTAGGTTAAGTCAGCTGAGGGCCGTGCATAGGCGAGCTGGTCTATCAGACGCCCCGCCCGGGGCACTCGGGCTGTTGGGAGCGGCAGGCTGAACGGGTCGGTTTCCCTTCCCGCTTACACCCCCGCCCCATCAAACGGGTCTTCTTCCCGAGCCCTCGTCCTGGGCAACGGACCGGTCGCCCAGGCCCAAACGCCCAGGAATGGCCGCCTATTTTCGGGGACCGCTTCGGCCTTAGATGCTTTCAGGCCTTATCGGACGCGGCGTAGCTGCCCGGCTATGCCCTGTAGGACAACCGGTAGACCAGAGGCCGCGGCTCCCTGTTCCTCTCGTACTGGGGGAGCCTTCCCCTCAGGCGGCCAGCACCCCCGGTAGATAGCATCCGACCTGTCTCACGACGGTCTAAACCCAGCTCACGTTCCCCTTTAATGGGTGAACACCCCCACCCTTGGCCCCTGCTGCAGGGCCAGGATGGGAAGAGCCGACAGCGAGG
>Ga0256831_1000067_pt1 | contig 49744 bp, 39 predicted proteins | sample 132544metaG_FD_189087 | JGI IMG/M metagenome (GOLD analysis project Ga0256831, IMG submission 189087) | Hydrothermal vent microbial communities from Lau Basin, Pacific Ocean - 132-544 | ecosystem: Environmental > Aquatic > Marine > Hydrothermal vents | place: Pacific Ocean: Lau Basin | collected...
AGGATAAACTATAATCCTTCTGTGTGCGTTTAACGTAAACGCTTTTGTCTTTTTCTTTCATTACACTTCTTTTTTTGTGTAACGCTATTTCAGGACGAGACATTTCAAACGTTTAGGACGGGATTGACCGTAAATTTAGGATTTTATCAGCAAATCCACATAAAAAACTATCTTTGCAAAAATTTTTTACGCATGAATACCCCTAAAAAAGCTGCTTTTACAACTTTGGGCTGTAAACTCAATTTTTCTGAAACTTCAATGATTTCACAAAAGGTCGTGGCTTCCGGTTTTGAAAAAACAGATTTTGACACCAAAGCAGATGTTTATGTCATTAATACTTGTACAGTAACGGACAATGCGGATAAAAAGTTTAAACAATATGTCAAGCAAGCACTAAAACACAATCCGGAGGCTATGGTGATTGCCATAGGTTGTTATGCTCAACTTAAACCCGAAGAATTGGCTGATGTTGAAGGGGTTGATATGGTTTTGGGTATTGAAGAAAAATTTAATTTACCTCATTACATTACCGAAATAACCAAAAAACCTAAAGCCGAAATTCATGCCTGTGAAGTGGCCGATTCTAAAGCATTTTTCAGCGCCTATTCTGCTGGTGACCGCACGCGGTCTTTCCTGAAAATCCAAGATGGTTGTGACTACCCTTGTACCTACTGTACCATACCCTTGGCACGGGGTAAGGGACGTAATGGCACTGTTGAAGAAATAGTAGAAAATGCCCGGCAAGTGGCGCAAAAAGGGATTAAAGAGATTGTTATTACAGGCGTGAATATTGGTACTTTTAAAGATGAAAGCCAAGGTAAAACACGTAAATTTATCGATTTAATCAAAGCCTTAGATCAAGTAGAAGGTATTGAACGTTTCCGTATTTCATCTATCGAACCCAATTTGCTGACAGATGAAATTATAGCCTTTGTGGCAAAGTCTGATAAATTTGTGCCGCATTTTCACATCCCCTTGCAAAGTGGGAGTAACACACTGCTTAAACGCATGAAACGAAGATATTTAAGGGAACTATATGCCGAAAAAGTAAATAAAATTAAATCCTTAATGCCCGATGCCGCTATTGGCGTTGATGTAATTGTTGGTTTTCCCGGCGAGACAGATGATTTATTTTTAGAAACCTATCATTTTTTAAATGAACTGGATATAGCCTATTTGCATGTTTTTACTTATTCCGAACGGCCAAATACCGAAGCGGTTTTGATGGATGGTGTTGTTCCAAAAAATATACGGCAGAAAAGAAGTAAAATGCTCCGTGGCTTATCTGCTAAAAAATTGCTGGCATTTTATCAAAGCCAACTGGGGACACGTCATAATGTTCTTTTTGAAAAGGCTGAAAAAAATAATCAAATGTATGGTTTTACAGAAAATTATGTCAAAGTTGTTTATCCTTTTCAATCCGGTTTGGTCAACACCATTCAACAGGTTAAACTGCTGGATATCAATCTGGAAGGAACTGTCACTGCCCGGATATTATAAAATAACATTTATTCAGTGACAGTTTCGATTTCATAAAAATTAACTTTCGGGTTATTTTGGATAAACATTTCACCGATAAAGCCTGCTAAAAAAAATTGAATACCCATCAGCATAGACGCAATGGCTATGTAAAACCAAGGGCGGTCGGTTACTAAGGGTGCCGGAATGTGCTTTATAAGATTGTAGGCTTTCATACCCAAAATAATAAAAGTGGCTAAACCGCCAACCATAAACATCAAAATACCTAAGGATCCAAAGAAATGCATGGGGCGCTTGGCAAAACGGGTTAAAAACCATAAAGTGATCAGATCTAATACGCCTTTGATAAAACGGTCAGAGCCAAACTTGGTTTCGCCATATTTACGGGCTTGATGCCGGACCACTTTTTCGCCTATTTTGGTATAACCTTTATTTTTGGCCAAAAAAGGGATATACCGGTGCATTTCACCGTAAACATTGATATCTTTAACGACTTCATTTTTATAGGCTTTCAATCCACAATTAAAGTCATGCAACTCAAGCCCGGAAACTTTGCGTGCAGCCCAATTAAAAAGTTTGCTGGGCAAATTTTTCTTTAATTTAGAGTCGTAACGGATTTTTTTCCAGCCCGATACCAAATCATAATTTTCCGCTGCAATCATATGATACAAATCCGGAATTTCTTCCGGATTATCTTGTAAGTCGGCATCCATGGTAATGACCACATCGCCTTTGGCCATTTTAAATCCGGCGTGTAAGGCTTGCGATTTACCATAATTACGCCTGAATTTAACACCTTTAACATGCGGATCTTTTTGGGCTAACCGGTAGATAATATCCCACGAATTATCTGTACTGCCATCATCCAAAAAAATAATTTCATACGTGAAACCATTTTTTTGCATTACTTCAGTAATCCAACGATATAATTCAGGTAAAGACTCAGCTTCATTTAATAAGGGTATGACCAAAGATAATTGCATCAAAAAGAGATTTAGAAATTAGTCTTGTGTGGGTGATTTGAAAAACAATCCGCCTAAGACACCACCTATCAAACCATATAATAAACCGGCAAAAATTTGCCCGACTAGTTGCATGGGAACAAATAATTTACGGGTTATGTCTATCTGTTTTTCGATCAAATCTTCATTCATATTTTTATCCTCCAAAATTTGCTTGGACATTTCTAATAATTGATCAATGGCTTCCGGATTAACAAGGCTGTAATAGATGTAAGCATAAACACCCACAATCAGTCCCCCGAGTAAACCTATAAAAACACCCAGTTTTATGGCTTTGCCTAAACTGATAGGGTATCCTTCTTTTTTATAGTACCATACCGCTAAAACAGGTATACCGATAAAGATAAATAAGCCGATAAAGCCTAAAATCATCATGCCGGTATCTTTAGGATTGGCCGTAGGTGGTTTAATAAGCATAAATAATATGCCGACAATGGCATATAAAGCGCTAAACATATAGACTATGTTTTTAAAAGATTTTTGATTTTCCATTGTATTTAATTTAAGGGTTATATCTTATATTAAGTATCTAATTTTTCATAAATTGAATTGTTTGAAACAAATTCAGGTATGAGTTCTTTCAATATTTTGACTATTTCAAAGTTAGTCAATTCTTGGTAATGTGTCAAATTATTTATTTTATCAAAAACACGTTTGCAATCGATAGGCGGCAATTGGGCTATTTTTACTTTTTCATGGTGCGTAGGCAGGTCATTTTCATTTTGTCCCAACACTTCTTCATATAATTTTTCCCCCGGGCGTAATCCGGTGATTTTTATATCAATATCTTCGGGATAATGGTAACCGGACAGTTGGATCATCTTGACGGCCAAATCATAAATACGGACGGGTTGTCCCATATCAAAAACAAAAATTTCACCGCCTTTGCCCATAGTCCCGGCTTCCAGTACCAAATTACAAGCTTCTGGAATGGTCATAAAAAAACGGTTGATTTTCTTATGCGTAACCGTCAAAGGTCCGCCTTTTTTGAGTTGTTTCTTAAAAAGTTGAATAACCGATCCGTTTGATCCCAATACATTGCCAAAACGGGTAATAATAAAAATAGTATCACGACTTTGTTTTTGTTTGCAGGTAGCATACATTTCGGCAGCCCGTTTGGTAGCGCCCATCACATTGGTGGGGTTAACAGCTTTATCGGTCGAGACCATTACAAATTTTTGGACTTTGTGTTGCACAGCCAAATCCATAACTATTTTTGATCCGACGACATTGGTTTTAACCGCTTCATACGGATTTTCTTCCATTAAAGGGACATGTTTATAAGCAGCAGCATGGTATATTATGTCCGGTTTAAAGGTCTGTATGTAATGATGCATTTTTTTGGCATCGCGTATATCTGCGACAATACAGACAAAGTTATCAAAATCTTTGGACAAAAAATCTTGTTGCAAGTCATACAATGCAGATTCGGCTAAGTCTAATAATATTAACTGTTTGGGATTGAAGTATAGAACTTGTTGTGCAATTTCTGAGCCAATAGAACCGGCCGCTCCGGTTATTAAAATGACTTTTCCGTTAAGATCTTGTTTCAATACCGGATTGTCAATTTTTATGGGATGACGGTTTAAAAGTTCTTCAATATTTAATTCTTTAATTTGATTAACTTGAATAGATTCTTGGTTGATCCATTTATCGATATAAGGGACGGTTTTGATTTTTAATCCCAATTCTAAATACCGGTTAGCAATGTTCAATAATTCTAATGACGAAGCTTCCGGCTTGCTAATAATGACTTCTTCAATGTCATTTTTTTCTAAAAATTTACGGTCAATTTTTTCGGTCGGATAAACAGTTTTTCGGTGTATGGCTTTATTGATGTATTCTTTGCGCTCGTCCACTAAGGCGACTACTTCGTACATAGGGCTATTGTTAGCCAATATGGCATCAAAAACAGCTTTTCCGGCATTAGCACCATGAATAATTATTTTTTTTGGTGCTTTTAAATGTGAAACGATTTTTTGATGAAAAGATTTATATATAATCCGGCTTGAAATCAATAAAAAGACAGATACAAAAAAGTTAAACCCAATAACCGAAAGCGGAATATTCAAGTCTGATAACACATGTAACTTTCGGCTGATAAAAACGATTAAAAGTAAAAAAATAGTGATGTAAGTAGCTGATTTGGTTACACTTATAGCATCGCTTAAGCCGGTGTGTCGAACTATCCCCTTATATGATCCGGTGACTAAAAAACTTAAAAGTGCAAGGACGGCAATTAAAACAAGTTGCGGCCATAGATGATAATGGCCAAACTGAAAATTAAAATTGAAACGGATTAAATAAGCAATAATAAAAGCATTTAAAACCAAAAAAATATCGATGAGAAGGACGCCCCAACGAGGTGATGATTTAGCTGCCAATATTTTAATTTGTCTGGCTAATTTAATGTAGAGTTTATTAAGATTCAAATTACATTATTTTGTTAAAGCAAAGTTAATAACAAAGCCCTAAAATCAAATCTTTTTAACATTTAAATTGTCATATGTTTTGAAAGAAAATTCAGGTAGTAAAAATGCTGCTTAAAATTTTAGATTTATCGACCGTCTCTTGCCATTCTTTTTCAGGATTGCTGTTTTTGACAATGCCGCCACCAACAAATATCTCCAGATGATCAGTTTTAATAGCCATATTTCTCAAGTTAACATAAAAATCAATTTTTTGATGTGTTTTAGTTCCTAAAAATCCGGTATAATACGCCCGGTCATAGTTTTCTATTTCTGCAATATAATCTTTGGCCTTATGAGCCGGTAAACCACATACGGCCGGTGTAGGATGTAATGTTTTTAATAGATTATTAACTTTTTTTAATGACATTTTAGCTCGTAAGACCGATTGGATATGAGCTAAGTTCCCTTGATAAATAGTTTTTGGCGGAGAAATAATAAAATTATCACTATATTTTTCAAAAATTTCAGCAATATAATCTACCACATATCGTTGTTCATTGATTTCTTTCATTTGCCAAAAGACCTCCATTTCTGGCCTTACCGGTTGGGTCCCGGCCAATGCCATAGTTCTAACTTCATTAGTATCAGCGGTTAACAAAATTTCGGGAGTGGCACCCATCCATTGTCCTACTTTTGGGTGCGACCATAAATATACGTATGATTGTTCGTATTTGTTCATTAATTTTAAGAGGGCTGCAAAGGAAGGAAAATTTTGATAAGCTATTTTCTGTTTGCGTGACAAAACAATTTTATCCAATTCGCCTCTTTCTATTATTTGAATCGCTTTTTTGATCTTTTTTACATAAGCTTCTTTTTCTTGCATCAGATTTGCCTCCCTTTTTAGGTCAAAATCGACATGAACCGTTTTCAAATCGCGCAATAAAACACTTTGGTTGTAACTATGTTGAACCGGAAAAAGAATAGTCGGGTGTTTTTTTCGATCGAAAGGAGCAAAATAAAAGCCATTTTCCTCAAAATTATCTGTTGTATTTAACACCTCATTTTTTTGTTGCCAAATATGGACTTGACCGCTATGAGGTTCTTTATAAATGACAAATGGTAAATCTGATTGTACCAATTTTTGCAACTCCATTATTTTGATTTTTTTAAGACTATATTGGTTAATTTGGCATGTGCAATTAGGTGCTTTTGATCATCCTCAATCTTAATTTCCCATAAATGTATGGTCCGGCCGATGTGTATGGGTTGGGCAGTAGCATAAATCATTCCTTCTTTTATACTTTTTAAATGGTTGATTGATAATTCAATACCACGTATTTCATAATTATCAGTATCTACAAAAAGATGCGATGCCGTACTCCCGACGCTTTCGGCCAAGGCAGCAGTCGCACCGCCATGTAAAAGACCGGCCGGTTGATGAACTTTGGAGGTTACCGGCATTTGGGCTACAAGGCTTTGCTCATCAGCCTTTAGGTATTTAATCTCAAGGCTTTCCATCAAAGTCCCTTTTATAATATGGGTGTTTAAGTAATCGATTAAAGCTTGTCCGGATAATTTCATTGCAGGCTGTCTAATTGTTGTTTATAAGGTTTTATATACTGTAAATATTGAGGAAGTAGAGTGCTATCGATAGGTTTTGCCGGCGGCATTTTTTCTTTTAAAGCATCCACTTGACGACCATTTTTCCAAAATCTGTAACAGACGTGCGGACCCGAAGCATGTCCGGTTGCACCCACATAACCAATAATTTCACCTTGTTTAACCACGCTGCCGACATGAATACCTTTGGCAAAACGGCTCATATGCAAATATTGGGTTGTATAAGTGGCATTGTGCCTTATTTTTATATAATTGCCATTGCCGGAGGTATAGCCTTTTTTAATCACCGTTCCATTGGCGGTTGACAGAATAGGTGTGCCGGTGGGGGCGGCAAAATCAGTCCCTAAATGTGGTTTCACACGGCCATAATATTTAATAAACCGGTGCAAATTGTATCGCGAACTGATTCTTCCGAATTTTAACGGTGCTTTTAAAAATTGTTTGCGTAAGGTCCTTCCTTTCTCATCAAAATAGTCAAAAATATGATGTATAGAATCAGTGGGATAACGAAAAGCATAAAAATCTCTGCCGCCATAGTTAAATTCAGCAGCATGAATGGGGCCAATACCCACATAGGTTGTATCATCTATATAAATATCATCATATATAACCTTAAATGAATCGCCTTTATTTAAATGAAAAAAATCTACTGTCCAGGCATAAATATTATTTAGTTCCATAGCCAATTTTGGACTCAAATGATGCTCGGCAATGTCTTGGTAGAGTGATTTTTCAATTTTTACATAAGCCGTTTGCCGTTTTTTGGTAATTTTTTTGGTTTTGTGCCAAACTTTGATAGAGTCTTGAAAATCGATAACCGTATAATGGATGGGATCTTGCTGATAAATAAAAACTTTAGGACGTGGTAAACTGTCTAATGAATCTTGACGGCTAAGAACCACATAAGGACGCCCGGTTTTTATATTTCGAACATCAAAACTGTCTTTTATTTTTTGTGTTATTTTATAAATTGAAGCATAAGGTAAATGAAATTGACTTAAAATTTTACCAAAAGTATCATTTGGTGCAATCGTATCTTTGTTAATAATATATTGTTTGCGGGGATAATCATAAATCTTGGCAATTTCTTTAACGATACTGTCCTTTGGTTTTTCACTTAAACTTTTGTTTTTTGGCTTGTTTGTTTGACAAGCTAAAAAGCTAAGCAGAAAAAGAGCAAGTAAAATAAAATTCTTTTTCATTTTTAATCAGACTTTTAGATTGCAAATATCTCACAAAAAAGAGAGAGAAAAAAGAAATTTAGTTTTTTTTAAGCTTAGACTTCATTGTTGATTGAAATCTAATTTTAAATAAAAAATCATTTTTTATTTTGCAACATTCTAATACTAATTTCATTGAAAGATTAAATTTATATTACTTTTGTAAAAAATATAACTAAAATACATGACCCAAAAAGTTTTAATAATCAATTTCGAAGAGATTTATCTCAAAGGTAAAAATCAAAAAATATTTATCAAGCAATTGATTCGTAATTTAAAACGAAAATTGCATGCTTATCAGGATTATCTTCAATTTACCCAAGCACATGGCGGTTCTTATTTTATCGAAATAACTAAAGAAATACCTGAACCGGTTTTGGAGGAAATTATTTATAAAGTTAAAAATACACCCGGCATTACCGGATTTTATGTGGCCGATACCACCGGCATCGCTATGGACGAAATTATTGAAAAAGCAGTTGAACACGCCCAAAAACACACCGGCGAGTTTAATAGTTTTGCTGTGATAGGAAAACGAATTAACAAATCTGTCCCTTATAATTCAATGGAATTGGGACGTGAGGTTGGAAGTGCCATACATGACAGACTGCATAAAAAAGTCGATTTAACACGACCTGATTTCAAATTATATGTCAAAGTGCGGAGTAATTATACCATTATATACTCTAAAATAATCAAGGGGATTGGTGGTTTACCGGTAGGTACATCGGGCAAAGCCATTACGATGTTATCCGGTGGAATAGACTCGCCGGTAGCCTCATTTATGGCTATGAACCGTGGATTGCATTTAACAGCCGCACATTTTCACTCAGTACCTAAAACTTCGCCGCAATCTATTGAAAAAGTCAAGCAATTGACCCGCAAATTGACTGATTTTCAAGGACAAATTAAGTTGTATTTAATTCCGGTTTTAGATATTCAACAAGCCATTGCTAAACACACGGACACACGCCTGAGGTTAATTTTACTCAGACGTATTATGTTGAAAATAGGCGAGCGCTTGGCTCAAGAGGAAAAAGCAAAAGCCTTAGTGACAGGCGACTCATTGGGGCAAGTAGCATCGCAAACGCTTGAAAATATGAAGGCTACGGAAGATGCCACCGATATGTTGGTGATTCGCCCGTTGGTTGCTTTAGATAAAAAATTTATTATTGAAACAGCCAAAAAAATCGGCACTTACGATATTAGCATTTTGCCGCATGATGATGCTTGCAGTATGTTTACGCCAAAATCGCCCGAAACCAAAGCGCAACTGAAATATGTCAGGGAACAATGTGCTAAATTGCCTGTAGAGGATTTGATTACTAAGGCTTTGGAGAATACAGAATTTGTTATTTTATCAGATACAGACTCCATAAAAATTGATGATTAAGACTGTGAAATATGTCATTTGACCACAAACTTCTTTTGGCGATTGCTAATAATGTCGGCACACCGGTTTATGTGTATGATAAGGATAGAATTGTTGCACAAATAAATCGTTTGAAAACAGCTTTTAAAAATTTGCCTTATCAATTGCATTATGCAATGAAAGCTAATGAAAATCCAGAAATTTTAAAAATTATCAAGGAAAATCATTTAGGAGTAGATGCGGTTTCTGTTAACGAAATCAAACATGCCTTAAGCTTGGGTTTTGACAAGAATCAGATTATTTTTACCCCGAGTTGTCCCTCCGAGGCTGATTTGGCTTTTGCTTTTAGCCATGATATTCATGTTCATATCGGTGCTGTCGAATACTTTGATTTTATTTTGAAAAGTTATCCTCATAAAGCCGTTGGTTTGCGGATTAATCCCGATACAAAGATTGCCGGCAATCAAAAAATAGCCACAGCACATTATAATTCTAAATTTGGGATTCCGGTTACCCAATTAAATCTGATTAAAAAATATTTAAACGCCGGGTTAAAGGTCGATTCATTGCATTTGCATACCGGTTCTGATGTAAAAACTTGGCATGATTTAGCCCGTTCGGCAGAGGTTTTAATGGATTTTTCTAAACATTTTCCGGACCTTAAATATTTAGATTTAGGCAGCGGATTTAAAGTCAAATATCATCCTTCGGATACGGAGATCGATCTACAGGCTTATGCCGGTTTTTTGAAAAAAAGTTTAAAATCCTTCCATAGAGATATTCAATTAAAATTTGAACCGGGCAAATTCATCGTTAGCAATGCCGGTGTGCTATTAGTCAAAGTTAATGTGGTAAAACAAGGTTATAACAAAAAATTTATCGGTGTAAATTCCGGCTTTCATCACTTAATTCGACCGATGTATTATGATGCTTATCATCAAATAGTTAACTTATCAAATACTTCTGTACCTACCCAAACATATGATGTGGTAGGCGTGTTGTGTGAAGAAGACACCTTTGCTTATAACCGGCAGTTAAGTCCTGTACAAAAAGACGACATTTTGATGATCGAAAATGCTGGTGCCTATGGTTATGTAATGGCGTCACAATATAATCTGCAATCGCTTCCGGCGCAGGTATTGATAGAAGGGAATGATTACCGGCAAATTTAGATTTTTAATTTCTCTTTCAGATAAGGTGTTAATAATGATTTGCCGTCTTTAACCAGTGCTTCGGGCGTGCCTTCAAAAACCAATTCACCTCCTTTTTTTCCGCCTTCGGGCCCTAAATCGATAAGCCAGTCGGCCGATTTAATTATTTCCAGATTATGTTCTATAACCAAAATGCTGTGACCGTTTTCTATTAAAGCATTAAACGAGTTTAATAATTTTTTGATATCATGAAAATGTAAACCGGTAGTGGGTTCATCAAAAATAAATAAAGTTTTGGGCTGACGATTTCCTTTTACCAAAAAAGAAGCCAGTTTAATCCGTTGTGCCTCACCCCCAGAAAGAGTGGAAGAGGATTGGCCTAAACTTACATAGCCCAAACCGACATCTTGTAAGGGTTTAAGTTTTTGGACAATTTTATCTTGTTTGTGAATTTGGAAAAAATCAATGGCTTCATCGACTCGCATGTCCAAAATATCATGAATGCTTTTGCCTTGATATTTCACTTCTAAAATTTCGTCTTTAAAGCGTTTTCCACCACATACTTCGCAAGTGAGATGTACATCTGCCATAAATTGCATTTCAATGGTCACCGTTCCTTCTCCTTTACAATGTTCGCAACGCCCGCCTTCGACATTAAAACTAAAATGCTTGGGTTTTAAATGTTTTATTTTGGCCAGTGGTTGTGTGGCGAATAAGTTGCGAATATCATCATAAGCCTTGATGTATGTTACGGGATTTGATCGGCTACTACGTCCAATTGGATTTTGATCGAGGTATTCAACATGCTCCAACCGGTCAATGCTACCTTCCAAAGCAGTCATTTCGCCTATCTTTGGCCCGTGATCAAAAAGTTTTTTATGGATAGCAGGATAAATAATTTCTGAAGCCAAGGTGCTTTTGCCACTTCCGGAGACGCCTGTAATTACCGACAGGCTATGGAGGGGAAATTTAACATTTATGTTTTTTAAATTATGTTGTCTTGCGCCGGTTATTTTGATAAAATCTTTAGGTTGACGGCGTAAAGTCGGGAGGGCGATAGTTTCTTGACCATTAAGGTATTTGGCCGTTAATGAAGTGCTTTTCAGAATATTTTGATAATTTCCTGCTGCTACCACTTCACCCCCGAAAGTGCCGGCTTCAGGACCCATGTCAATGATGTAATCGGCAGCTTTCATAATGTCTTCATCATGTTCGACGACGATAACTGTATTACCCAAATCGCGCAGATTTTGCAGTACACCGGTAAGCCGTTCGGTATCTTTTGGGTGTAAGCCGATACTGGGTTCATCCAAAACATAAATGGACCCAATAAGACTACTGCCCAGCGAGGTAGCCAAATTGATTCGTTGCGTTTCGCCACCGGATAAGGTATTTGAAGGGCGATTTAAGGTTAAATAGCCTAAACCGACATTTATTAAAAATGTGATACGGCTATTAATTTCATATAAAATGCGTTTGGCTATTTCTTGTTCTGCTTCGGAGAGGTTTAATTTTTTAAAAAATTCTTGGAGTTCTTCGATTGGCAAATCAATTAAATCTCCTATATTTTTACCGCCTACTTGTACATAAAATGCTTCTTGACGCAAACGCTTGCCTTTGCAAGACGGACAAGTGGTTTTACCACGGTATCGGGCCAATAATACGCGGTTTTGTATTTTGTAACTTTTTTGTTCTAATTCTTTAAAGAAATCATTTATTCCGGTGAAATATTGGTTGCCATTCCAAACAAGTGCTTGTTCTTCAGGGCTTAATTCAAACCAAGGTTTATGGACAGGAAAATGGAATTTATGGGCATGTTCTAATAATTGGTCTTTATAATATTTTAAGCTGCTGCCTCTCCAACAAGCAATGGCATCTTCATATACCGATAAGGTGGTATTGGGTATAACTTTTTGCGGGTCAATACCCAAAATGCTGCCAAATCCGTCACAAACACGGCAAGCGCCATAAGGCGTGTTAAAACTAAATAAATGTATGCTGGGTTCGGGAAAATCAAGGCCGTCTAAACTGAAATTTTGCGAAAATTGGTAAGTTTTTTGTGTCTGCCAATCCGTTAGGCTTAATTGTCCATGTCCTTCAAAAAAAGCTTTTTGAATGGAATCTGCCAAACGGTTCCAATAATCAGGATCCTCTTTAAGTTGGATACGGTCAATGACCAAAGCCATATTCTCAGGCATTTTTTTTAAACGCAAAACCTCGGAAATTGATACCAATTGGTCCTGGATTTTGACACGGGCATAGCCTTGTTGTTCCAAAATACGGATAATGGTTTTCAAGTCTTTACCATGATGGGCTTTTAAATCAACCGATAAAATCCAACGGCTGCCGTTTTTTTGTTCCTTTAAAAAGTTAATGACATCTGAGACACTATGTTTTTTGACTTCTTGTCCCGACACCGGTGAAATGGTTTTGCCGATACGGGCGAATAAGAGTTTTAAATAATCATAGATTTCTGTTGCAGTACCGACCGTTGAGCGTGGATTGGCTGTGTTTACTTTTTGTTTTATGGCAATAGCAGGTGCAATCCCTTTGATACTTTTGACCTTTGGTTTTTGTATTTTACCTAAAAATTGACGTGCATATGAAGATAAACTTTCAATGTAACGGCGTTGTCCTTCAGCATATAAGGTGTCATAGGCCAAACTGGATTTGCCACTACCTGAAACACCCGTAATAACAACTAATTTGTTACGAGGTATAAGTAAGCTGACATTTTTAAGGTTGTTTTCAGCTGCTTCTTCTATCAAAATGTGTTTTTCCGGATCAAATTTTTTGTTTAGCTCTGTCATTTGCTGGTAATGTAGGTGGCTGATAATAGTTGATGATACTAAATTATTAAACTGTATTTTACAAATACATTAAATGCAAAAGTACTGGATTTTACTTAAAGTGATTCTTTTTTAAACAAATTTAACAAGCTTTTAAAGGTCAGAATACAAATGATTTAAAAATATATTGTTTAACTTTGTCAAAAAAAATTGCCATCATGTTTTTGTTTATCAGTTATAGCGAGTTATTTGTTGTGTTTTTTGTCATGCTGTTGATTTTCGGCCCTGAAAAAATGCCTGAAATTGCCCGAAATCTAGGCAAAGGTATTCGTCAGCTGAGGGATGCCAGTAACAATGTTAAAAAAGAAATGCTAAAGGAAACACAAAAAGCCGGTTTGGATACTGAAGCAATAGAAAAAATGAAAAAGGAACTGAAAGAAGCTAAAAAAATAATGAATGTTAAGGAGGAAATAACCAATACTATTAAACGTCAATAAATGGATCAAATTTTGCATTGGGACCAGATCGTATTTAGTTTTCTCAATCATTTAGGTTCCCGTAATTTTGATGCCTTTTGGTTATGGATTACCAATCAACGTCATTGGGTTTTTCTTTATGTTTTAATAGCCTTGAGCTATTTTTATTATCTGGGATGGCGTAAAGCTTTAGTTGCTTTATTATTAGCAGCTGCTTTCTTAGGTATTTGCGACCAAACAACCAATTTAATTAAGTTTTCGGTACACCGGTTAAGGCCTTGGCAAGATCCCATCTTCAAAAATAATATACGTGCGCTTTTACACCCGCATAATTTTAGTTTTATTTCGGGTCATGCCTCTAACTCCACACTTTTTGTTTGGTTTAGTATTTATCTTTTACGACAAAAAGCTAAATGGATCTATATTTTATTAGTTTGGTGGCTTTTATTTATGTATAGCCGTATATATGTTGGGGTTCATTACCCCCTTGATATTATATTTGGTATTTTATGGGGATTAATTCTTTTTAAAATTTTGCTTTGGATTTATCCTAAAGTTTTAAATTATTTTGAAAATAAAAAAGCTGCCGGGTAAGGCAGCTTTTCCATATTTGATAAGTGCTTTTTATTATTGTTCCCACCAAACCGGCACATTAATCGGTTGGAAAGTTGCATTAAGATTCGGATTACGATTCAATTCTGAAACAGGATAAATGGCACGCTTGAACCAATCTCCGGCAATATCCGGATTTTGGTTAGCCGGTAAGTTCAAGCCGGGATAAACATCGGTTGAAAAATCGTAGCGTCGCATATCGGTAAACACTTCCGGATTTAAAAGTAAGGCGATATATTTTTGGACCATGATGTCTTTCAATTTCAAGTTTGCCACACCCATATCTATTGCAGGGTCAGACAAGTAAGCATCACGTAAAGCCGAATCAATGCCTATTTTATTCATATTAACTTCTATTCCGGCTTTGTAAGCATCATAAGCGGCTTGTGTACTACCTGTTGAAGTCGTTGTGCCGCCATTGGCTAAAAATTCGGCTTCGGCTTTTAAGAAAAGTGCTTCGGCATAACTAACCATGACAATCGGCGAGTCTTGTTTAAAATAATAGCTATTGGCATTAAATTCTGTATTAGCCGGTGTGTTAGCTGCTGTTTTGCCTTCATTTCCATTTAAAGCACCATCAAATGTAGGTGCGCTACCATTGTCGATGTAATCATAAATACGTGGATCATAATTGGCTGTCGGATAAATACTACTATTCATATAATTCACCAACTGCTCTGAAAACAGGACCGAAATATTTCCTGTATTTGAGGCTAAAACAACCGAAGTGTGCCAAGGGTTTTTTTGTTTTTCATTAAATTTTAGTTGAAAATCGTCAGCATTAGATGTAAAGCCATTTTGTAAATAATTCAGTGCCTCATTTGCAGCTGCAACGGCGCCGTTTCTTTTAATTAAATGCATAGCATAGCGTGCTTTTAGGGTGTAAGCCAATCGGGTCCATTTACCCAAATCGCCATTGTAAACGCCGTCTCCTTTAATATTTGCTAAACCTGAATTATCAGTGGCATTTAACTGAGCAATAGCATTGTCTAATAAACTTTGAATTTCATTGTACAAGGTTTGTTGACTATCTACAGCCGGTTGTAAATTGTTAGATCCCATTGAAGCTTCAAAATAAGGGATATCACCATATAAATCAGTGGCCATACCTAAATTCAGTGCTTTTAAAACATTGATAATACCTTGATAGTGGACGGCATTTTTTTGTTGTGCCAATTCATCCATGCGTCTGAGGGTATATAAAGCTTTGGTGTAAAAATTGCGCCAAACCCCTGATACCGATGACTCATAATGTTGATCTATACCGTGGTCAAAATAAGAAGCGATATGTTGTTGTACCTGACCTATTGAAAAGGCTTCTGCAAACTGCATATTAATTGTATAATATTCTGCAGAGGGTAAAAGTAAGTTTAGTTTATGCTCACTGGGTGGAACCACGTTTGAGGGCTCATTAACATCGAAGAAGTCTTTACACCCCGATGCTGTAAATACCAACAACAAAGCAAGAAGTAAAATTTTTATATGTTTCATTTTTTTTATTTTTTTAAATTTAAAATTGGAATTTAACACCTAAGCTATAGGTTTGTGTCAGTGGAATATTCAAACCGGTAAATCCATAAGTATTAGAACCTGCTGAATATTGACTGCCTTCCGGGTCAAAACCTCTAAAGGGTGTCCATAGTAAGAAATTGCTGCCGGTTGCATTAAATTGTACTTTCTTAATAAAAGAATTTTTAAGTAGGTTTTTATGCAATGTATAAGTTAATGAGATATTTCTTAACTTAACCCAAGAAGCATCTTGTACCAATATTTCGGCAGCACGGTTATAATGGCTCGAACTACGGTAATAGTTTTCATCAATATAAACTGGGGTTTCATTGGGTTTCCAACCACCATTGCCATCATCTTGTACGCCCTCCAAAACGACATTTTCATAACGTAATTCGGTTAGTTTAATTGTTCCGTTACGAATAGAATTTCGTTGTCCGGCATCGTAGGCATCACCACCTTTTTTATATTCAATCATAAAATTAAAATTGAAATTTTTGTATGTAAAACTGTTAGATAATGACCCAACCCAATCGGGGAACGCATGACCAACTACGACTTTTTTACTGGTGTCTATAATAGGCAGGCCGTTACTGTCAATAATTCTTTGTCCTTGATCATTATATTCCCATTTGTAACCATACAACGTGCCGGGTTCGTCACCTTCTTTTACCATAGATACGATACCGGCATAACCACTACTGGCATAAATAATAGATTCAATTCCATCAGGCAAATTCGTTACTTTTCCTTGGTTGGTGGACCAATTTAAGGTGGAACTCCATGAAAAATCATTCTGATCTATCCACCGGCCACTTAAAATAACTTCATGTCCTTTGTTTTGCAAACTACCGGCATTTTTCCAAATAGCTGTTTTGCCCGAGGTCAGTGAAACCGGAATTTTTGCAATCAAATCGGTATTTAAGTTGTCGTAATAAGTATAATCTATACGAAAACGGTTGTTAAAAAAGCGCAAGTCAAATCCGACTTCAGTTGTACGTTGATTTTCGGGTTTTAAATTAACATCGCCTTCAACCGTATAAGGGTAAATGCCCCCTGCGGATCCATTGTTGGTCGGATAATTACTGATGCCCCAATGGGTGCCCAGTACACCTGCCGGTGCATCTTTACCAACATTAGCCCATGAGAAGCGGAATTTGGCTAAAGATAAAATATCATTGCTTTTATCAAATAAATCAGTTGCTATGTAAGACACATTTACTGATGGATAAAAGAAAGATCTGTTTTGGGCAGGAAGGGTGGAACTCCAGTCATTACGTCCGGTTACGGTCACAAACAATTTATCTTTATAGTTCATATCTACTTCGCCAAATACACCAACCCGGTTTTTACCTATTTCTTTGCTGAAAGTATAAAAATTTTCTCCATTTGAAATATTATTTAAATAAGGTAAAATGAGAGTTTCAGCTCTTTGTGTATCAAAAACATGATTTTGTTTGGTTATTTCATTACCGGCAATAAATGTAAGGTTCATATCATTGTTAAGGTTATATTTATAATTAACCATCAATAATGAATTTAGCAAATTAAAGCGTATATTTTGGTTGACAATAAAGCCTTTTACTTGTGTTCCGACATCCAAATCAGCCGGTACAAAACGGTTTCGTGCATCAACATATTGGTCATTAGACAAGCGATAGTTTAAATTAAGCCGGTCGTTTATTTTCCAATTGGCATTAGCACTGTTAATAAAGCGGTTAACTTTGGTTTGAAGATTACTTTTTTCGGCAAAATACCGGGGGTTGTCTATCCAATTAGGTGTGTAATTTTTTTGACTGCCATCCGGCAATAAATAATCGTTTACATCAATAGAGGGAGACCAATAAGACATAGAACTCATAATCGATTTGTCACCATTATTTGGCAATTTCCCTTTTGAATTGGTATATGATGTAGAGAGGCCTAATTTAAATTTAGGCGTCAATTGGTAACTGCCTTTAAAACGTGCGTTAATTTTGCTAAAGTCGGTATTTGGCACAATTCCGCTACTGATGTTATCACCTAAAGAAAGATAATAAGTATATTTGTCTGCGCCGCCCCGGACGCTGAAATTGATATTATTATTTATACCGGTTTGGAAAAAGTCGCGATAGATATCATGAAATTTAATCGTTGGATCATCACCATATTCCGGTCCCCATGTATGAAAACTATAAGTTGCGCCATTGATAAGCCAGAATCCTTTTTGAGCACCATATCCGCGGGATTGGACCGGATTAATATTTGGATTATTCGGATCTAAAGTAACACGAGAAGTCTTTCCGCGTCCTTCACGCCATTTGCTTTGCAATTCTAAATATTTGTTAACTTGGCTGGCAGAGGTTTTTGCGGTAAATGTAAACTGCGGTTTGCCTTTAATTCCTTTTTTGGTGGTGATAACAATAGCACCATTAGCCGCATCAATACCATACAGGGCTGCCGCCGCTGCACCTTTAAGTACATTAATACTTTCGATATCATCCGGATTTATATCAATAGCACGGTTGGCAAATGAAAACTGCTCAGCACTACTGGGGGCATTACTACCTGCCGATGGTAATACGTTTCCGGCTACAATATCATTACTGATACGGACCCCGTCAACTATAATAAGTGGCTGATTACTAACCGAAGGATCTAAAGATTTTACACCACGAATTAATATGTCAACACCGCCACCAACGGCTCCTGATGATTGATTTATTTGTACACCTGATATTTGTCCTTGTAAGTTGGCTAAGACATTTTGATTGGTTTGCTTCAAATCATTTATTTTAACTTGTTGAGTGGCGTAACCAATGGCTTTCTCTTCTTTTTTTATACCCATGGCGGTTACCACAACTTTATTGAGCAAATCCGAACTTTCTTTCAATTTTACATTTAGTGTACCACCTTTTTTTACAGGTTTTTTGACTATCTGGTATCCAATTGAGGAAAATACCAATACATCACCGGGATGGACTTTGATTTGGTACTGACCGTCAAAGTCTGTTGCTGTTCCTTTGTTTTGTCCTTGAACAGTTACATTCGCACCGGGAATAGGTTCACCTTTGGTATCGGTTACTTTCCCGGATACACTTACCTCTTGTGCTGTAATAAATTGCGCAAAGGTTAAGCTTAACACCAAGAATAAGAGCTTAAATTTATTCATAATTAAAGTTTTGGTTAAAAATTTTATTTCTTAAAGATATTAATTTTATGTAAATAATTTGATGAAATGTGTCAATATTCATTTCAATTTGATAATAAATTGAAATAAAATAATTAATAAGGGTATTTTGTTGAATAATTGGTTGAAAAAGTAGTTTTACCTTATGTATTTATAATTAAGAACCAAAATAATTTTTAATTATGAATTTATTCAATAAAGAAATTTTAATAAAAAAGCAGCGATAGGTACTTTATGATCTATCGCTGCTTAAAAATTAAAAGTACCCGCGGAGGGATTCAAACCCCCAACCCTCGGAGCCGAAATCCGATGCGCTATTCAGTTGCGCCACGCGGGCTTTTTAATGCTGCAAAAATATTGTTTCTTGTGCAGAGAAACAAGTTTTTTATGATAATTTTTCTTTAACCAATTGCGAAATCGTCTTACTATCGGCTCTGCCGGCTAATTTTTTAGTGGCAATGGCCATTACTTTACCCATGTCTTTCATGGTTTGCGCGCCGGTTTGTGCTATTATTTCATTTACAATTTGTCCAATTTCCTCCATGGATAATTGTGCAGGCAAAAATTGTTCGATTACTTTGGCTTGTGCAATTTCTGTTTCAGCCAAATCATCACGGTTTTGGCTTTTATATATTTCAGCACTTTCTTTGCGTTGTTTGACTAGTTTTTGCAATATTCGCATCTCATCAGCAGGGGTCAAATTTTGGGCGGCAGATTTTGTTTTTTCTATCAACAAAGCCGATTTTATGGCACGTAATGCCGCTAAGGCTGTCTGATCTTTGGCTTTCATGGCTTCTTTAAGTTTAGCCATAACTACGTTTTCTAAGCTCATTTTAATTTTTTTAAGGTTTAGTCTACATTATCATCTAAAAAAGAATTGGTGTCGCGAAGTTTAAAATTTCCATCATTATCCATTTCTATTTTATGAATTTCGCTTGAGGATTTTGGTGATAAATCTACATTTATGCCTTTTTTCTTAAAGGCCGGCATATCTTTATTGTCCAGATTCACATCCAATTTTGTTTCATAATTTTTCATATAATTTTTCCTTTTCTGACGCAATTTCAAGGCAATTTCTATCGGCAGTTCTGTTAAGTCGTCAATATCCTCGTAATCTGAAGACGTTTGAACCGGTTCCAGGTTAAACAAAAGTGGCTGTTCTACCCGCTTTTCTTCTATAACTTTTGGTTTATTTCTTGGTTCAGTCGGTTTTTTTCTAATTAATCGAATTTCTTCATCTGTTTCACTTTCACTATTGACCTTAAAATCTATGGCAAATTGATCATTGCCAAAATCGTCTTTTTCGATAATGATTTCGGGGTGATTTTCAGTGCCGGTATATTTTTGGGGCTGTTTAGTCGTTACCTCTTTTGGTTTATTATTAAGAGATGGAATTTCGCTGCTTTTTTCATCTTTTAATACGTGGACAATTTTATCCGGTTCGGCATTGGCAATCATATCTTGTTGATTCTTATTAAAACCGGTTGCTATTATGGTGACTGATATCGCTTCACCTAAGCTATCATCTTCACCAACACCCATTATAACATCTGCACTGTTTCCAGCTTCTTCTTGAATATATTCATTTATTTCACTTATTTCGTCAATTGTAATTTCATTTTCACCGGTGCCTGACAAAATCAACAATAAGACATTTTTTGCACCGGTAATTTTATTGTCATTTAAAAGGGGCGAATCAAGTGCGTCCATAATCACTTTTTTTGACCTGTTTTCGCCACTGGCTTTGGCTGATCCCATAATGGCCGTTCCGCTATTTTCGAGGACGGTATTGACATCCTTGAAATCTACATTCACGGTATAGTTGCGCGTGATGACTTCGGCTATGCTGGTAGCGGCTGAGGCTAAGACTTCATCCGATTTGGCAAAGGCTTGTTTATAGGTCAGGTTGCCATAAATTTCTCGCAGTTTATTATTGTTGATAATAATAAGCGAGTCCACATACTCTCTTAAATTTTCTATTCCTTTTTGGGCATATAAATTTCGTTTGCGTCCTTCGTAACTGAAGGGACTGGTAACGATCCCTACCGTTAATATACCCATTTCTTTAGCCAATTTGGCAATAATAGGAGCAGCACCGGTACCCGTTCCGCCACCCATGCCGGCTGTAATAAAAATCATTTTAGTGTTGGACGCTAAAACACTTTTAATGGCATTGAGGTCTTCCATGGCTGCTTTTTCGCCAATTTCGGGATTAGCGCCGGCCCCCAAACCTTCAGTCAACGATTTTCCTATCTGTATTTTGAGGGGTACAGGACTTTTGGCCAAGTCTTGTGAGTCAGTATTTACCACTACAAAATCGACGTCTTTTATACCTTTTTGATACATATAATTGACGGCATTACCGCCGCCACCGCCAACACCGATGACTTTTATCACATTCGATTTGTTTTTGGCCAAATCAAATTCTAAATTTAGATTAAACTTGTTTATATTTTCCATTTGCCTTAATTTCTTATTCTAACTTGTCAATAAATTTCATTATAGTATTGAATATTGAAAAGCGCTGTTTTTTTATCTTTTGATTGGTAGATTGGTCCGTTTTGTTGTCAGGGTCAGTAGAAACGGATGCCATGTCCTCTTCTTTATCAATATTATTTTGTGTCGCATTGTTTTCATCTTCATATTCATAATATTCATAATTTTTTTTGTTTGCTAAGCCTTTTATTAGCAAACCGATTGCGGTGGCATACTTTGGACTGATCAGGTCACGCTCGGTGCCACCTGCCAAATGTTGTCCGGGGAGGCCAAGCCGCGTATAATGTCCGGTTATTAAATTAACCAGTTGTGGTAGATGTTTTAACTCAGAACCGCCGCCGGTCAGAACAATTCCGCCAAGTAAAACCGGATCGTTATTCATTTCTTGATACTGTCTTATTTCGGCATCGACCATTAAAATGATTTCTTCGACACGTGCTTTGATAATACGTGCAATACTTTTAAAACTGATTTCGACCGGTGGTCTGCCGGGTAAGCCATGAATAGAAACGACATCCATGTCGCTGGCTTCAGCCGGCCATGCCGACCCGAATTTAACTTTAATTCTTTCGGCATTACGTTCTAAGACATAAATCCCATTGGCAATATCTTTGGTGATAATATTTCCCCCGTAAGGGATGATGGCTGTGTGTCGTATAATATTATTTTTAAAAATAGCAATATCTGTTGTACCGCCACCGATATCTATCAAAACGGTTCCGCCTTCACGCTCTTCATCTACCAAAACCGCTTCTGCCGATGCCAAAGGTTCTAAGGTAATGTCAGCTACCTCAAGATTAGCCATTTCTACACAACGAACCAGATTTTGGATGGCAGCTATTTTACCGACCACCACATGAAAATTGGCTTCTAACCGGGTGCCGGCCATTCCTATGGGAATATCGGGGATGTTTCCTTCATCGTCAACTTTAAACTCTTGGGGTAATGCGTGTATGATTTTTTCGCCCGGTTCGACATGAATACGTTTTACTTGATTGATCAATTTGTCAACTTCTTCATGGCTTATAATTTCATCCGGTTTTTCGCGCATTATATATTCGCTGGTTTGTATGCTGCGAATGTGTTGCCCTGCAATACCTACTATAACTTTTTTGATCTGTATTTTGGCATTGTATTCGGCTTTTCTGACCGCTTCATTGATGGCTTTTACGGTTTCGGTTAAATTAACGACCACGCCATTTTTCACGCCTTTATTGCTAGCTTTGCCATAGCCTAATATTTCAATTTTGCCATATTGATTTTTCCGGCCGATTATGGCTACAACTTTGGTGGTGCCAATATCCAAGCCAACGACTTCAAAACGTTCGTCTTGTTTTCTAAAAGGGGAGGGGGCTTCTTCCTGTTTAAAGTAATCTGGTATGCTGTCAGTGTTCATGCGTTTCATATTTTGGAATTTTAGGTTTTTTATTTACAAACGGCTTGTCGGGCATATCTTAAGTCGATATGGTGATATTTTTGTGTTTGATGTTTTTTGGTTAAATAAGCATAAATAGCTTTCAATTTAATTAATTGCTTTTTTAAGTCAGTATTTAGGTCAATTAGCATATCGGCAGCTAACAAATCGGTTTTTACTTCTATAAGATTATTTTTGATGTGTATTTCAGTCACAATGTTTTTTAATATTTTATCGTGGTTAATAGTTTTAATAAGTTCAACAAGGTTATTTTTTTCTTTGTCTTGGATTTTGCCAAAAACCAAGACAACATTTTCAGTAAAATGGGTTGAAAGCGGTTTTTTATCGCCCTTTTCATCTAAGTAATATGAGTTGCTGTTATGCACTACCCTGGCAATCGGTTGATATTGTTTTATTTTGGCTGTTAATCGACCATTTAAATCTTTATACACTTCGGCATTTTGGATAAAATTGTTTTTTTCTAATTTTTTCTCTATTTCGTTTATATCGATACTTTTGTAAGTTTTTCCATTAAGAGGGATCAGTTTGGCTATTTCTTTAGGTAAAATAAAAGTTTTGTCTAACGGGAAGACATAGACATTTTTAATTCTGACCGGTTCATCTTCTATAAGTCGATCAAATATACTGCCCAAACCGATAGTCAGAATAAGAAAAAATAACAGCCCGATTATGTAAAACTTTTTTTTCATTTACAAGTTTATTGTTTTAAAAATTTCGTCTACTATTTTTTGGGTTGCCTTTGGTTGTGCCATTTTTTTTAGATTTTGACTTAATTCATTTGCTTTTCTGGGTTGTCCAAAAATTTCTTTGACAGCCGGGCAAAGTTTTTCCTTTAATTTTTTTTCGGGTACAAGGATGGCGGCTTTATTTTCAACCAATGCTTGTGCATTTTTGGTTTGGTGGTCTTCTGCTACATATGGCGAAGGCACCAGTACCACCGGTTTGCCTACCATAGCCAATTCTGAAATGGTGCCGGCCCCGGCACGTGAGATAATCATGTCGGCAGCAGCATAGGCCTCGTGCATGTTTTTAATGAAAGGGACGACTTTTACTTGTTCATTTCCCAGATCTTTATATCTATCAAAATCTTTAGGTCCGGTTTGCCATATTAATTGATAGCCATTCGCTAAAAGAGAGGGTAGTTTTTCTTTTATAGCTTCGTTTATCGGCCGGGCACCTAAACTACCACCTAAAACTAAAATTGTTTTTTTATCGGGTTTTAAACCAAAAAATTGCCGCGATTTCTTGGCATCGTTGAGTGGCTTATGCAAATCTTCTCTAACAGGATTGCCGGTTTTTATTATTTTATCGGATGCAAAAAAATGCTCAAGATGATCATAAGCCGTAAATATTTTTTGTGCTTTTTTGCTCAAAATTTTGTTGGTAATACCCGGATATGAATTTTGTTCTTGTATAAAAGTCGGAATGTTTTTTTGCTGTGCCGCATATAATATGGGGCCACTGGCAAAGCCGCCGGTTCCGATAACCACATCGGGTTTAAAATTTTTAACAATTTTTTTGGCTTTAATCAGGCTACTCAAAATTTGGAGCGGAAATTGCCAGTTGCGCCATTTATGCTGTCTGTTTATACCTGATATCCATAAACCTTTTATAGGATAGCCGTGCGCCGGCACTTTTTCCATTTCCATACGATCTTTGGCCCCAATAAACAAGATTTCTGCTTGAGGCTTACGCTTTTTTATTTCATCGGCTATAGCCAGAGCAGGAAAAATATGCCCACCGGTTCCGCCGCCGCTAATGATTACCTTAATATGTTGTTTTTCGTTCCTCATCAATCATTTATAAAATTATCTAAATCTTTCTTTTCTTTGACCTCTGTATATCGACTAATACTTAAAATAATACCAATCGCAAAACTACTCATCCAAATGGCCGTTCCACCGGAGCTGAGCAATGGAAGAGGCTGACCCGTTACCGGAAATATACCTACAGCTACAGCCATATTGGCCAATGCTTGGACTATAATGGGTAGCCCAACGGCCAATACCAATAACTTATAATACCGATCGGGGGTTCTTTTGGCAATAAAAAACATCCGTAAGCCTAATAAAAGGTACACAAACAGAATAATTAGTCCGCCTGTTAGGCTGTACTCTTCAATTATGATAGCATAAATAAAGTCTGAAACTGATTGTGGTAGAAAGTTCTTTTGAACACTTTTACCGGGTCTGAACCCCAATAAACCTCCTTTAGCAATAGCTATTTTGGCTTGTACTTGTTGATAATTTTTGTCATTTATCCCGGTTGCTTTTCCTTTATCTGATGTAAAATAACTTTCAATTCTGCTTTGCCATGTATCTAAACGGTTTGAGAATCGTCCGGGAAAAGCTTTCAAAACCAAAATCATCATAATTATGCCTAACAGTCCAATCCCAAATACTTTTAACAGTTCTTTATACGGATAACCGGCTATGATACTGATAATAATTACCATGGTAAAAATCAAGGCAGCCGTTGACAGGTTAGCCGGTAATATTAAACCAACAACAGCAAAAACCCATATCCAATAATTTTTGAAACTCTCGGCAAAACTCATTTTAGCAAAATTAGTTTTACCAAAAAAGCGGGCTGTAAACATCATTAATAAGACAAATGCCACAGTCGAAGGTTGTACACTGCCTAAGCCGGGTAAGTGTATCCAACGGCTGGCATTAGCTCCGCCCATAGTTAAGCCGCGGGTAATGGTGAAAAATAATACCAAAACTATGACCGGCATCGCAATTCGTGATACATGCGAAAAATATTTGGGGGTGATTTTATGGGTAAAATAAATGATTAGAAAACCGATTGAGACATGTATAAAATGTTTTATCCCAAAGAAAAAGGGAGATGTTTTGCCATATACATTTGCCAAATTGCTACTGGCACTATAGACAATCCAAAAGGAAAAAAGCATCAGTAGAATGGTGTAGACCCATAACTGACGATCACCGCCTAAATCTTTGATAAATCTATTCATTTTTATTATAAATTTTTAACCGCTTCTCTAAATTGTTCTCCGCGTTCCATATAGTCTATAAAACGCTCGTCCGGTTTACTAGCCGGTGACATCAAAACTTGTGTCCCGGGCTGGCTGATTTTATAAGCAAGTTTGACCGCCTCTTCCATATTTTCGGCCTCAAATATTTGAGCTATAACCGGCGAAAAAATGTGAAATAATCGTTCATTGTCTTGACCAATCATAATAATGGCTTTTACTTTCTGACGGACCAAAGCCATTAATTCCCAATAGTCTGCACCGGCATCTTCACCACCTGCAATCCAAACAACCGGTTTTTGTATGGTTTCTAAGGCAAAATAAGTGGCATTAATGTTTTCGGCTTTAGAATCGTTGATGAAAACAATCCCGTTTTTAGTGTAAACTGACTCAAGCCTGTGTGCCACATTGGTGAAAGATTGAAAGGGTTTTTTAAACGCCTGTTTTCTTTTTTGTAATAATTTGGCTGTCATTGCAGCTAAATTTTTATGTTCGGTTTGTGTATCCATCTCTTTGTTTTTTGTGTTATCTTGTTTTTAAACTTATAATACTGATTGCCGCTAAAATGATTCCCATAATCCAAAAGCGTACGACAATTTTATTTTCATGCCAACCTTTTTTTTGAAAGTGATGATGAATGGGGGCCATTAAGAAAACTCTTCGACCGGCTCCATATTTCTTTTTGGTATATTTAAACCAAAACCGTTGCATAATGACAGAGGCATTTTCTATAACAAAAATACCAGCTAATAAAGGCAATAGTAATTCTTTACGAATAAATAAAGCGACTACTGCAATGATGGCTCCAATGGTTAAGCTGCCGGTATCACCCATAAAAACTTGTGCCGGATATGCATTAAACCATAAAAAACCAATGAGTGCGCCGGCAAATGCACTAATAAATACCGAGACTTCGCCGATGTTTGGGATGTACATAATATTCAAATAATCGGCAATAAGTATGTTTCCTGAAATCCAGGCAAGCAAAGCTAAGGCTAAAATGATGATAGCCGAGGTTCCGGCTGCTAAACCATCGATGCCATCGGTTAAATTTGCGGCATTTGACACAGCGGTTATGATGAAAATAACGATCAGAATAAATAAAATACCGGTATATTTTACCCAATTGTGATTAACAGCATTCAAAATTGATTGATAATTGAATTCATTATTTTTAATCAATGGAATAGTGGTTTTTAAGGATTTTTCTGCCGGTTTAAAATTTTCACCCAATTTTTTATGAACTTTGGTTTGAGCCGAAAAATCTTCAGTCCGGATAGTTACGTTTTGGTTGACAAGCATCACTGTACCCACAACTATTCCCAAGATAATTTGTCCCAATATTTTAAATTTGCCGGCCAAACCTTCTTTATTTTTTTTGATGACTTTAATATAATCATCGGTAAAACCTATAAGACCCATCCACAAAAGAGTGATCAATAAGAGTTGCACATAGATATTGCTCAGGTCATTAAATAATAAAACAGGAATTAGAGTGGCCAAAATAATAATTATACCGCCCATTGTCGGTGTTCCTTCTTTAGATTTTTGACCTTCCAAACCTAAATCGCGTACCGTTTCGCCAATTTGCATATTTCGTAAAATTTTGATGATTCTTTTTCCCACCAATAACGAAAACAAGAGTGCGGTAATAAAGGACATGCCGGCTCTAAAAGAGAGATAATTAAACAAACCGGCACCCGGAAAATCAGGCCATATATGTTGAAAAAAATAATATAACATTAGTTTGGTTTTTTAGGTGAAATTTTGGTTTCGGTAAGACCGAAAACTTTTTTTATTTCTTCTCTATCATCAAAATGAGATTTTATGCCATTGACGATTTGATAGTCTTCATGTCCTTTGCCGGCAACTAAAATAATGTCGCCCGGATTGGCTAAACTGCCGGCAGCTTTAATGGCTTGCTGTCTATCGGTAATACGCAAGGTTTTCCGGTAATATTCAGCCGGTACACCCTTTTCCATGTCATCTATAATCGTTTCCGGATTTTCATTACGCGGATTGTCGGAGGTAAATATGACACTGTCACTGAGTTTGGCAGCAACGGCAGCCATTTCCGGCCTTTTGGTTTTGTCGCGGTTGCCACCTGCTCCTACAACGGTGATTAGTTTTTCTTGATTTTTAGGGCGAATACGGTTGATTGTTTTCAACACATTTTCTAAAGCATCGGGTGTATGAGCGTAATCAACTATGGCAATTTTACCTTCTGGCGATAAAATAAGTTCAAATCGGCCATCGACACTTTCTAATTGACTAATGATTTGCAAACTTTCAAAAGCTTCTATCCCAAGTTGGTCGGCAATGGCAAAAACAGCTAAGATATTATAGGCATTAAATAAGCCCACTAAGCGTACCCAAACATCCATATTGTTGATAGAAAGTAACATGCCTGAGAAATTTTGTTCCAATATTTTGGCTTTGTAATCAGCCGGGTTTTTCAGGGCATAAGTAAGTTTGCGTGCTGCGGTATTTTGCAGCATAAACAGACCGTTTTTATCATCGGTATTAACCAAGGCAAATGCTTCTTTTTTCAATTGATCAAAAAATTGTTTTTTAGTATCACGATATTGGATAAAGGTTTTATGATAATCCAAGTGGTCATGAGTCAAATTGGTGAAAACAGCACCGTCAAAATCTAAGCCCAGAATACGGTGTTGGTCTATTCCATGCGAGCTGACTTCCATAAAGGCGTGTGTTACGCCGGCTTTAACCATTTTATTTAAATAATAGTTAATCATCAGTGGGTCGGGCGTGGTATGAGTTGCCGGATAAGTTTGATCGTCAACCAAAATTTTTACGGTTGACAGTAATCCGGCTTTATAACCTGCTTTTTTAAAAAGCTGATAAGACAGGCTGGCTGTTGTGGTTTTGCCATTGGTGCCGGTTATACCTATTAGTTTTAATTTAGCGGAAGGACGATTATAGTAGTTTGACGCCATGATAGCCAATGCTGCATGTGTGTTTGGTACTTTAATTTGGGTAATATCAGCCGGTAGGTTTTCTTGCCATTTTTCTACGATAATGGTTTTAGCACCTTTTTCAATAGCTTTTTCAATGTATTGATGACCATCAGTTTGTACGCCTTCTAAAGCTATAAACAAGTCACCGGGCACAACTTTTCTTGAGTCATATTGAATATGATTCAGTGGGCGGTTTTTATCGCCTTCACTTTTAAGAACTTCGATATCTTTTAATATGTCGAATAATTTTTTCATGTTAATTTAAGTTCAACCAATTGATTTTTTCTGATTTTTTGTCCACGGGGTATCGATTGTTTTATAACGTTGCCATGACCATTTAAATGCACTTTCAAACCCATGTTTTCTAAAATGTAGAGCGCATCTTTAGAGGGCAATCCCTTTAAATCGGGCATTATGGTTTTGTATTTCTCTGCAATTTGTTCGGTTTTTTTAGCTGTTTTCGAATTTAAAGCGGCCAATTTTATATTTTTGGGCATCCTGCCATAAATATATTCTGCCATTGTTTTAAATACCGGTGCGGCTACAATATTGCCATAATAACCTTTTTCGGGATTAGGTTTATGCACAACCACAATCATGGAATATTTAGGCTCATCTGCCGGGAAATAACCGACAAATGAGGCAATATATTGCCCCTTGCCTTTCCAATATTCTGTTTGTGCGGTCCCTGTTTTACCGGCTATTTTTACAAATGGACTATTAATATTAGTAGCTGTTCCTTCTGTGACCACGCCTCTCAGCATTTTTTGCATTTCATGTATTGTTGGGCCGGATGCAATAGAACTGTTTAATATTCTTGGGTTAAAGTCTTTTATGGTATGATCGAAGGATTTAATTTTATTGACCAAGTATGGCTTCATCATTTTTCCGTTATTGGCTATCGCATTGTAATAAGACAAAATCTGAATATCGGTCATTTCAACGCCGTAGCCATAAGCCATCCAAGGGAGTGAGATGCCGCTCCATTTTTTATCTTTCGGATCGGGAATATAAGGCTGCCCTTCGCCTTTTATGTCTATATGTACTTTTTCGTGCAAACCGAAATTGTAAAGTCTGTTGACAAAAGCTTGCGGATTGTCCTTGTAATTTTTATAAACCAATTTAACAACGCCGACATTTGAGCTTTTTTCAAAAACTTGTTGAACACTAAGTTTGCCTAAGCCATGTCTATGAGCATCCCTCACATTTTTTTTATAGATTTTATAAAGACCGTTCCCTGTATCAACTATGTCTGAGGGTTTGACTCGTTTGTCTTCTAACAGTGCCATGATAGAGAATAATTTAAAGGTTGAACCGGGTTCATGTGTTTCGAAAACGGCATAATTCCGGCGTTCTTTGTAAGTGCCGTCCGCCGTCCGTCCTAAATTTACCATGGCTTTAACAGCCCCGGTTTTAACATCCATTATAACCAAAGTGCCATGCTCTGCTTCAAATTTTTTTAATTGGTTGAGCAAAGTATAATGTGCCATACTTTGCATATCTAAATCGATATTTGTGACTATATCATAACCATCTTGTGGTTCAATATCATTTATGTCACTAAGTGGTTTCCAAACGCCATATTTTATTTTTTGTTTCTTTTGCATTCCATCCTTTCCACGTAAATAACTGCTGTAAGTCCCTTCTATACCGGCGCTGTTCCCTTTGCCGTGATCAAAACCTATGGTTCTTTTTAAAATATTGCCTAAAGGATAAGCCCGCTTCGTATGCAGTTCAGCAATAAAACCTCCTTTGTTAACTCCCAATTTAAACAAAGGGTATTTTTTAACTTTTTGATAGGTAGTATAATCAACCCCTTTCAATATCTTTATATATTTACGGTTATGTTTACGGGCTGAGGCAAAAGTTCTTTTAAATTTTTCGGCCGGTTTTCCGGTTTGCCTTGAGAGTTTTTGGCAAAGGACATCAATATACCGGTTAAAGTTTTGATCTGATGGGGCTGTCGGATCAAAGGCAATGTCGTACTTTGGTACAGATGTAGCCAATAAACTACCATCAGCTGCATATATATTGCCGCGGTTTGCTTTAATTTTGAATTCTTTAAGCGTATATTTTTGGGCTAACGCGCGGTATTTGTTCCCTTCTATATATTGAATATGAATCAACTTTGCGACAATAAGCAAAGCAAAGAAGAACAGCAGGCTGAATACAATCCCGCTTCTTTTGGTAATATTTATTTCTTCGCGATTCATTTTTGTTCTTTAAATTTAATCTTTATGGGTTGTTTTTTAGGCAAAACAAAGCCTTCGTTTTTTAACCGTTCATAGACATTGGTCACCATTTTTTGTTTGATGACTTTTGCTTTAAGTTCCACATATTCAGAACGTAAAGCTTTAACTTCTTTATTTAGTTTGACTATTTTTTTTACTTTAGCATCAGCCAAATGTGACAAATTGATGATACTGAGCCCCATGATAACCAACATTAAAATAAAACTCCAGTTTTTGGCGGCATTTTCGTTGGTTAAATAATCTGCCTTTATAATTGACCATATGCTCATAGGTTATAAGGCGATTCAGTTCTTTCGGCTACACGCAACTTGGCACTTCTGGCTCTTGGATTTTTTTCTATTTCTTCGGTAGAAGGAATAATCAATTTACTCACTTTTTTAAATGGCACTTTTGTGTGGCCATAAAAATCTTTTTCGGGTTGCCCTTCAAACAAACCATCCCGTATAAAGCGTTTGACCAATCGGTCTTCCAGTGAATGGTATGAAATAACACTTAATCGTCCGCCCGGTTTAATTATCATAGCGGCTTGTTGCAGCATTTTTTTAAGTGCTTCAATTTCTCCATTAACTTCTATGCGCAGTGCTTGGTATAACTTGGCTAAAAATTTATTCAATTTTAATTTTGGAAAATGTTTACTTACAATTTCATTTAACCGGCCGGTTGTTTCAATAGGACCATCCTCACGGGCTTTAACAATACTTTTGGCGAGTGTTGCAGCATTTTTCAGGTCGCCATATTGTGAAAATATTTTTCGCAACGCATATTCGTCATATTTGTTGACCACATCAAAGGCGGAAATTTTGGCAGACTGGTTCATGCGCATATCCAATTTTTCGTCAAAACGAGTCGAAAAACCTCTTTGCGGTTCATTTATTTGGTGTGATGAAATGCCTAAATCGGCCAGAAGGCCATCGATTTCTTTTACTCCCTCCAATCTTAAATAGTTTTTCAGATTGGCAAAATTACCTTCAATAAGGGTAAAACGCGGATCGTCTATTTTGTTTGCAACGGCATCTTCATCTTGATCGAAAGCATATAAATGACCTTTGGGGCCGAGTCGTTTCAAGATTTCTTTTGAATGACCACCGCCGCCAAAGGTTACATCGACATAGGTGCCATCCGGTTTAATGTTTAAACCGTCTACACTTTCTTTCAATAGTGCCGGAACATGATATGTCTGTTTTTGGTTACTCATCATCAAAATCTATTTCGCCCATTACTTCTTCTGCTAAATCTGAAAAATCGTCTATACTGTTTTGCAAAAATTGTTCATATATATCTTTATCCCAAATTTGTAAAATATTAATAGCAGAAGCTATCACTACTTCTTTTTTTAGTTTGGCTTTTTCGACCAAATCTTTTGGTATTTGCAAACGTCCTGTTGCATCAATGTTAACATTTCGAACACCGGCCAGAAAGCGAGTCAGAAAATCGACATTTTTCTTTTTAAACCGGTTTAATTTGTTCAATTTTTCCATTAATTTGCTCCATTCCGATTTGGGATGCATTTCCAAATTATCATGAAAAACCGCTCTTTTTAGAATGAAACTATCCATTTGCAAATCAGATAATTGCTTGCGCAATTCTGCCGGGAGCATGATTCTGCCCTTAGCATCCATTTTGCAATAATATGTTCCATTTAGCGGATTAATCATTTGGTGTTTCTTTATTACTCAAAATTACTAATTATTCTGCACTTTTTACCACTTTTTACCACTTTGTTAATAACTTTTCGGTTGTTGAATTAATGTCAGGTAAATGTTTAGTTTATTGTTTAAATGACAATATTTATTGGCAAAACAGTGTTAAAATTGATTTTTTGTTAAAATCTAATTTTTTGCATTTTAAATTTCAAGAAATACATTTTAACAATTTGGCAAGTAACAAGCCTAATTTTAGGTAAGTTTTGTTAAAAAAATTATATTGAGATGAAAAGGGCGTGAAATTATTGTAGTATAGGTAATAAATGGGAACCTGTATTAACATAACAAAAGTTTCTTTAAATCGTAAGTGGTGTTGTAGGTTATTAAATTTTCTATAAATAAATAAGCTATATCCCATTATTTTCCCATAAATATCCTTTATCTTTGGCAACCTAATAACACAAAAAATAATGTTGACTTGGTCGAACTTTGGGGTTTATTTTAAGCGCTTAAACGCCATTTACATGATTCTATTATTTACTTTCCTTTTATGTATGACGTTGTCTTATATTTGGGCAGGTAAGCATTCTTTACAGGTAACTGGTGATCAGATTATATTTTTTTATTTAGATATAGTGATGGGGTTGTTGCTTTATCTGTTTTCAGGCTTTATAAAAAAACTTTTATCAAAGAAAACTTTTAAAATCAAAAATTTCAGGCTCAAATTAATTTACTTTTCAAGATTTTTTTTCTTAAATCTAATGTTAATTTTTATATATGGTTTGATTAATATTATAATATTTAGCTCCACTGCTAATTTGCTATTTATGTTTTTTGCCGCTTATGCGCTTTTGTTAATTCTATTGATGAAACCGAAGGTTGAAAAACTCAGTTTTTTAGTCCACATAAACAATGAAGAACAATATTTTATTTCACATCCCGGTGTTTCTTTTGACTGATACTCAATTTTATAGGTTTTTAATTATTTCCTTTAAAAAATAATCTTTCATTTTTAGTTTCAAATATTAAAAATCTTTTTATATTTGCACTCCGAAACCAACAATGGCGAGGTAGCTCAGACGGTTAGAGCGTCGGATTCATAACCCGGAGGTCGCGGGTTCAATTCCCGCCCTCGCTACTAAAAGCGATATTTTACCTCGCTTGAAACTTATAATAGTCTGTTGGACTATTGTCTGAAGGAGAGTTGGCAGAGTGGTCGAATGCGGCGGTCTTGAAAACCGTTGTGGGGCAACCCACCGGGGGTTCGAATCCCTCACTCTCCGCAGAAAAAAGGCTGTCTCTATTATTTTTGAGACAGCCTTTTTTAAAAAATAAAAAACCCTGCACGAAAATCATGCAGGGTTTTTTGTATCAATCATCTTTTTATTCCACAGCGCGGACTATAATAATGTAAGTAGGGAAGTGGTCGCTGTAGCCGCCTATAAATTGACCGCCTACCAATGTTCTTTTGGGATACCCTTTGTATCGTCCTTTCCGGTTTTTCATAAAAGGCTTACTGTAAATACCCGATTTCCAAAAATGAAACTGATAATCGTTGGTGTTATTCAATAGTCCCGGGGTAATGATAATCTGGTCAAATAAATTCCAACCATCTCTATAGGCTAAAGTGCCAATACCACGATTAAAAAAGTGTTCCATTGTGTTGTAATAACCGGTCAAATTAGCTTTGCTTTTGTCAGCTGTAGAATGAAAAACCTGTTTCACGCTTGGACTGTTCGGGTCGTCATTTAAATCGCCCATAATGACAATTTTGGCATTTGGTTCTTCTCTTAAAATTGAATCGGTTATTTTTTTGGTCAATTGGGCTGCTTTAATCCGTTTAGGACGACTGCGAGCTTCACCACCACGTCTGGAGGGCCAGTGGTCTACAATGACATGAATTTTTTCGCCATCTAACATACCGGTAACAACCAGTTGGTCACGGGTGTAAATACGATGCCCGGTATTATTATCATAAATAAGTAAAGGATATTTTTTGTAATTAATAGGCTTAAAAAATCTTTTTTTATAGAGTAAAGCCACATCGATACCACGTCTGTCGGGTGAGTCAAAATGAATAATGCCGTATTGTTTGCCGGCTAAGGGCGGGGTTTTCAATAAATCTTCTAATACACCGCGATTTTCTACTTCGGCTACACCAATCAGAGCCGGTGAGGTATGGGTTTCTTTTTTGCCTATATCGGCTAAAACAGTTGCCAAGTTATGTAATTTTTTATGGTATTTGGCACTGGTCCAGTGATCACGGCCATTGGGTGTAAAGTCTTCATCGCGTTTGTTGGGGTCGTCAATGGTGTCAAATAAATTTTCCAAATTATAAAATGCAATGGTACGTGCCAAGTATTTTTTACCGGTAACTGTTTTTTTTGATGATTGGCCGGTTGTGGTTGTTTTAGTTGTGCTACATGAGAAAAAAAGTATGGTTAACCACCCTAAAATTAAAATCCTTTTCATTGTTTAAAATTGTTTTTTGTTTGTAATATAATATTTAATGTATAATTATATAAATTTTGAACGGTTTATTTTTGCAAAACCTGTCAAAATTACAAAATAAATATCAAAAAAAGATGTAAGTTTGCAGTATAACCAAATAAAAATAAAAATTGAAATAAAATGCAAAAACTAAACAAGTTTATAAGTTTAATTCTTTTGTTCTTTGTTTCGCTCACTTACGCGCAAAACAAAAAAGGAACAGTCAGAGGAATTATTATTGATGCAGACACCGGCAAACCCCTAAATGGTATTGTCGTAAAAATTTTGAATACTGATTTACACCGCAAAACCGATACAAAAGGCGCTTTCGAAATTGTCTGGGTGCCGGTTGGTAATCAGGTTGTGGTAGTCCAACAACCGGGCTATGATACACAACAATTGCCAGTTGTTATTCGACCCAATGAGGTAACTGATTTAGGCAATATTATTTTGGTTCCGGCCATTGAAGATTTGGATGAACAAGGCATTATCAGTTTAGATGATGAAAATTTGAGTGACGATAATACTGGTTCCGAAAATATTTCCGGTTTGTTACAAGCCTCATCTGATGCTTATGACAGAGCAGTTTCATATCAATTCAGTTCTGCCCGGTTTAAACTCAGAGGTTTAGATTCAAAATATGGTTCTGTATTAATGAATGGTGTTGAAATGAATAAAGCCTATGATTACAGACCACAATGGAGTGAATGGGGCGGTTTGAATGATATGTTCAGAAACCGTGAAATATACAAAGGTATGTCGCCATCCGATTATAATTTCGGTGGGGTATTAGGGACTACCAATTTTGTTTTAAGAGCATCCCAAATACGTGCCACCAAAAAATTCTCTTACGCAGCTACCAATCGTAGCTACCGTAACCGTATAATGGGAAGTTATGCGACGGGATTAATGCCAAATGGATGGGCATTGGCCGTTTCAGCTTCAAGACGTTGGGCACAAGAAGGCCATTTTGAAGGCACATTTTACGATGCAAACAGTTTGTTTGTAGCTGCCGAAAAAAAATTGAATGATAAACACAGTTTAAACCTTACGGCATTTGTGACGCCGAACAGAAGAGGTAAATCGGCTCCGCAAACACAAGAGGTATTTGATTTAAAAGGGACTAAATATAACTCATATTGGGGATATCAAGACGGAGAAAAACGTAATGCACGGATTAAACGTATTTTTGAACCAACTGTTATCTTAAGTGATTTTTGGCATATAGATGATATTTCTAACTTACAAACCAATGTCGCTTTCCAAAAAGGCTACACTGCCAACAGTCGCTTGCAATATTATAATGCTCCTAATCCGGACCCTACTTATTATCGTTATTTGCCGAGCTATTGGGAATCTAAAAACGATCCGGTACAAGCCTATTATGCTAAACAAGATTTCATAAATGATGGTCAAATAGATTGGGACAACCTTTATTTCATCAATAAAAACTATAATGGAGCAGCCCGTTATTTTTGGTATGACGACCGTATTGACGACCGCGTTTTGACGCTCAGCAGTATTTATGATCGCGTACTAAAAGATAATATTGTACTGAATGCCGGCATTCAATTTAAAAATTATACCAATGAGGGTTATGCTAAAATGCGCGATTTGTTAGGCAGTCAATATGCTTTGGATATTGATCAATACACTAATAAAGCTTACAACCTTTTAGATAATGATCCGAAAGTCAAAGAAGATGAAAAATTTTATTACGATTTTAATATTTACGGTAATGATTTAAAATCTTTTGCCCAAGTTCAAGTTTCAGGCAAAAAAATAGATTTTTTTGTAACCGGTAGCTATGGGTTTACCAATTATCAGAGAGATGGTTTGTTCAAGAATGAATTATTTGAAAACAACTCTTACGGTAAAAGTGAGAAACTCAACTTTAATAATTATGGGTTAAAAATGGGGGCAACCTTTAAATTTTCGGGCAAACATTTAATAGATATGCATTTTGCCACCACTTCACAAGCCCCCGAATGGAAAAATGTTTTTTATAATGCCCGAGTAAACAATGCCATTACTCCGGATATTAAAAATGAAAAAATGACCGGCATAGATGCCAGTTACGTATTCCGGTCTTCATTGGTCAAAGCAAGACTGTCAGCTTACTACTATTATATAAGTCAAGCGACCGAAATCAGCCGTTATTATGCTCAAAATGTCAATTTAGGTAACAATGTAGCCAGTTATTTTGTGACACAAATTTTGACCAATGAAGATAAAGCAGACCGCGGATTAGAATTGGGCGTCGAAGCACAATTGTCACCAACGGTCAAAGCCACTTTTGCTGCTACTTATGGTAAACATACTTACCGCAACAATCCTGATTTATATTTGGCATCCGATGTTTTTGATGCGCAATATCAAGGCAAAAGTTTGTTAAAAGATTATAATTTGTCTAACGGTCCGCAAGATGCTTACAGTTTAGGCTTGGAATACCGTGACCCGCATTATTGGTTTGTTGGTGCTAATTTGAATTATTACAATCGTAATTATGTGTCTATCTCACCTCTTATCCGTACCAAACAGTTTTATACCAATCCTATTTTAAACGAACCTTATCCGGGTGTAAATGATAAAACTTTAGCACAAGTATGGGCACAAGAAAAATTGGAAGATTTCTTTCACCTTAATTTAGTAGGGGGAAAATCTTGGAAAGTTAAAAAATATTACATTGGCTTATTTGGGGTTATCACCAATGCTTTGGATACCCAAGCCCGTACAGGTGGGTTTGAACAATCGCGCAAAGCGTCATTTCCTGAATATTACCAAGACAAAGTCTTAAATCCGACTCCTGTTTTCGGTAATAAATATTGGTATGGTTACGGACGAACTTATTACGTTCAATTAAGTGTAAGATTTTAATCATAAAAAAATTGTAAAATGAAAAATATATTTAAACAAAACTTCAAAGCTTTATTGATTTTGCTGGGTTTTATCTCAGTAACGTCATGTGTGCATGATGATAATTGGGATGCGCCCAAAACTACTTGTCAGGCAGAAAATATTACGCCAAATGCCACTATCAGTGATGTGTTGGCTGTAAGTCCTACCGGTGAAATAAAACAGATCACCACCGACATGATTTTTGCCGGTTATGTAATATCCAGTGATGAGCATGGTAATTTTTATACGACGTTAATCTTGCAAGACAGTCCGGATAATCCAACTGCCGGTATCAGTATATCGGTTGATAAAAGAGATATGTACACTGAATTTCCGGTAGGAAAAAAAGTTTATGTCAAAGCCAAAGGTTTGTTTGTGGCTAAAGAACATGGGGTGTATAAATTAGGAGAAGCTTTTACTTTGACGCATGGCGGTATCGGTATTGGTAGAATGTCACCCGAACAAGCTAAAAAACGTTTGATTGCCTCCTGTGATGCCCCCAGTGAAATTGTTCCTAAGGTTGTTGATATGACCAGTTTCTCTGATGCTGATCTTAATCAATTGGTAAAATTTGAAAATGTGCAATTTGCCAAATCGGATTTATGTTCTACCTATGCCTATGAAGGCGTTTCGGGTGTTAACAAATATATCGAAGACTGTGCAGGTCGCGATATTATTTTACGCAACAGCGGTTATGCCGATTTTGCTAATCAGAAAATCCCCGCCGGAAATGGAAGTATTGTAGCTGTGATGGGTAAGTACAATTCTGATTTTCAACTGTATATTAGAGACACCAATGATGTGCAGTTTAATGACCCGCGTTGCGACGGTACAACAGCCGCTGATTACTGTGCACCACCGGCGGCTGCTAATGCCACAATAGCGGATATCAAAGCCTTATCGCCGACCGGTAATTTGACGCAAATTACGACAGACAAAGTAATAGATGTAGTCGTCACAGCCGATGATGAATTTGGTAATTTCTATAAAAAAATCTATGTGCAAGATGCTACAGGCGGTTTACAAGTCGGTTTAAATATGCGTGATTTGTTCCGCAGAGGTTATAAAGTCGGTAACAAACTACGTATCCAAACGCAAGGATTATACATTGCCAAAAAGTATGATGAATATGTTTTAGGCGATATTTATAATGGTGGTATTGGCCGTATTTCAGATGATATAGATCAAGATCATATTTTTGTTTTAAACGAAACAGCCGAGCCGCAAGTAAGCGTTATGGGGTTAACAGATTTTACATTAGATGATTTAGGTAAATTGGTGCAAGTTCAAAACGTACAATTCCGTCCGCAAGATGTTAACGAACAATTAGCTTTTTCTGATAGTGATAATTATCCACAACATCCTAAAAGTGCCAACCGTATTTTAGCCAATTGCAACGGCGATCAGGTTATTGTCAGAACCAGTGGTTATGCAGCATTTGCCGATGCGCATACACCTGCATTGAATGGAACGGTTACAGGGATTTTAGGGGTTTACAATGGTGATTATCAAATTTATTTACGCAATATTCAAGATTTGGATATGACCAATCCGCGTTGTCATGCCGAAAAATTAATGGAAAGTTTTGGCCGCGTAGTTAAAAATGAACCCATTGATTTGACCGGTTGGACCAATTTTACAGAAGCCGGCAGCCGTCCTTGGTTTGGTGGTTTTTATGGCAATGCTGCCAACCATTATGCCGAAATGAATGCTTATCGTTCCGGTGAAGCCTTGAATATCAGTTGGTTGGTTTCTCCTGCAATTCAAGTGGATAATGGTACAATTCTCAATTTTGATACAGCCAAAGCCTATTGGAAGCATAATGCTTTAAGTGTTTGGATATCAACTGATTTTAATGGCGTTGATGTACCCGGTGCTACATGGCAACCACTTAATGCCCGTTTGGCAACCAATACAGATCCTAATCATGCTTGGATTAATTCCGGTGATATTGATTTGTCAGCCTATGCCGGACAAAAAGTTTACATAGCCTTTAAATATGTGGGCGGTGATAATCCGAATAGTACTTCTACCTACCGTGTGGACAATGTGGTGATTAAATAATTGTTGTAAATCAAAAAAAATCCCCGCAACCAACTGGTTGCGGGGATTTTTTTTGGTTTAAGTAAGGATAAACTATTTTTTTATAAATCGTTTGCTAAGAAAATGCCCATTGGATAATTTAACTTGCAGAATGTATATGCCCGGTTTTAATTTTTGAATGTTTAAGGCTTTACCTTTATATTTTTGATTATATAATAAGCGTCCTTGCATATCCCGGATTTCAATTTTATCTAATCTTAAAGCAGATTGATTATCGACATACAAATTATTTCGAGCAGGATTAGGATAAATATGTAAATAGTTCTGCCATTGCTCTATGCCATTAGTATGTGTCAAATTGTACAGGTCGTTTGCCGTTCCATTAAATACATTTAAGTCGACGTTGCCATTTATGCCGTTGACATCTCCGTACCAATCATATTGTTTAAAGAGCCATGTTTGCCAATTGCCAATATTGGTGGGCGGTGAAGAAGGACTGGTTCCCGGATTGGCAATCCATAAGTTGTATGTGTTTAATGATGGCTTCAAATAAGCGGCATAATGCGCATTGGTGTAAATAATAGGCTTTATACCGGTTTGATTTTCCACTTCAGTTAGCCATGTTTGCACCCAATTAGTTAATTGTGTAGCGGTATATAGTTGGTCTAAATGCCCATTAGGTGGATCTTCTACATCTAATACCGGTGGCAAATAGCCATCGCCAATATAATTTTGTGCATGTGTAAGAAAATTATTGGCTTCTTGAGTAGCTGTATTATTATCCGGACGTGCAAAATGATAAGCCCCCATTAATAAACCGGCATTTTTTCCGTTGACCATATAAGTGTTAAAATTAGGATCTTGGTAAGTGCGGCCTTCCGTAGCTTTGCAAAAAGCAAAAACTTTTCCATCGTTATACACCAATGTCCAATTTATGCTGTTTTGGTGGTGAGAGACATCAATACCCAAAATATTTTGTCCTTTTAAAGAGAAACCTAATGAGAGTAGCAGAATGATAACTAATTTTTTCATAGCCTTAATTCTTTACCGGCTCAATGCCTTTTATAAAATCGTTAATTGTTTTGGCAGTATCCTGATTTTCAGTTGGATAGTCGGCAACAATTTCTAAACAAGCCTTTTTATCGGGCGATAATAACCAATATTTTTCCCTGATTACAGGCTGGGGTAGCGAGTGGCCTTTTCCGTCAAATTTAAGCGTTTCAGTTAATTTAACAGCCGGAATACCATTGATGTTTATGTGTATTAGGTTTTTTCGTTTAGACTGATGATAAGCGTTGAATAATACTAAACCGCTTTTCCCCGGATGAAATATAAATTTAATGCGACTTTTTCCATCGGGCAAGCGGTAGTCCGATTCTATACTTTTTATATGCCCCTGCAAATCGGCCACTTTAAAATCCGATAAAGTTTTTTGCCAATTGGTTGGAATGCTATATTTAAACCCATATTTTTCTATGATTTTAGTGTCAGTTTTTGGACGGCTTTTTTGGGGCTTAATCTTAGATTGTTTGCTAACTGGTCGTCCGGCTTTTTTGGCATTTACACAAGATAAAGTCAGAATGCTTAACAGAATTAAAAAGAAAAATGTTTTCATGAGCTTATTTTTCTTTAAAAATACAAAAATTTTTTAAAATATTTAAACTAATAAGTCAGCCATTTCTTCCGGCTTATGCGTAGCTATATCTATAATGACAAAATTTTTAGTTTTCCATAAGGCTAAAATTTTGTCTAAAATACGCTTGCGAACGACCATTATAATCGATAAGTCATCTTGTTTCAGGGCAGTTTCTATGGCTTCAAACCAAGCTTGACCTTTCAGTTCTAAATAACCGACTTCATCTATGACCAACAAATCAAGCTTATTTATATTGTTTAAAATTGCTTTATGACCAAAATCAAGTCCTTGTTTCGAAAAATAAAAGCGCCCAATTTTTAAACTATTTTCTGTTGGATCTTGTCCACATAAAAAATCTTTTTGTCCCGTGGCAATGTTTTCAATATTGAAGCCATATCTCACACCATTAAAATCAAACCCATGTGCAATAATACCGCCTACTTTTAAGTCCGGATTTTTTTCTTTCAAAATGGCTAAAACTTGCTTTAAAAAACTGGTTTTACCGCTATGGATATCTCCTGTGATAATATAATTTTTAGTTTGACTATAAAATTGACGGCTGAATTCTTTCAGCAAATTATCGGATAAAGTAATGGCTTTTTGTAAAATTTTAAATGGATTTAAAAGACCTTTTTTGTCTTGTGCTATATTTTTGATGATGTACGGAACCGCCGACGTTGCCAATCCTAATCCGGCATATAGATGTGAATAACCTTTGCGGTACAGAATAGCTTTTACCAGTGGATTTTTTAGCTCTACGCTAATTGCAGTTAAACTTGATACGACCAAAATTGCTCTTAATATCATTTTCAAACCTACTATCAGACCGGTCATTTTATCTTGCCATAACCATACAGCCAATAAGCCGATAATGAGCAATTGCAGCCAAAAAAGAGGCCGGTCAAAATGATGCATGGCTGATGCATAGCGTTTCCACAACCAACCTAAATAAATAGAAAGGGGGACCAGTGTGTAAGTCAGTGGAAAGAAATCAAGGCTGAATAGTAAGAATATTAAAATAACCGTATGAAGAATGAGATATTTGGAATTGTATGAAAAATTATGGGTGTTAAATAATTCATTGTTAAATGAAATAGGATCTAAGGCTAATTTAGTAGGTTGGTGTGTGTGACGTAATCTTTTACCGGTATATTGACCGATAAATGCCGCCAGTAGCCCCAAAAGGGTGTAGCCTGCTACAACCAAATACAACAATTGATTTATAGGAAGCTTAAAATGTGTTATATGTAAAAATACATAATACAGATTTTCAAGGATTTTGACGATATCAAAGCCGTAAATCAAGATTAAACCAACAATTTTATGTATAATGGCACTAAACATTGATAAAATGCCGGCCAATGCAAATGCGATAAAATTGCGACCGAATATATTAATTGCCAGCTGAAAAAAAAATGCTTCACCCAAAATGCCGAGTAAAGGGCCCAAAATAACAGAAGTTGGCATAAGAGAACGCATCAAGGCTGCTATAAGTCCGGCTTTTATAAATAAATTTTTATCTTGCCATTTATACGAAAAGGCAATTAAAAGAATAATAGAAGTAAAGGTCATGAAAGTACCTGCAAAAGGTAATCGAAGACTATGAAAAAATCCGCCAAAGATTATCTCGAAACTGGCCCAAATACTCCCAATAACAGCTGCTTTAAGCCAAACATCTTGTGTTTTATTTTTCATTCTTTCTTATTTTTTTTAAATCGATGGGTCGGTTAATGTTAATCAATTCATTTTTATAATGATCCGCCGGAATAACGCCTACTTTAAACAGGCTTAAAAAACTGCGTAAACGGTAGTTTTTTTTAGTAATGAGTTCATCTATGTAAGCTAATATTTTTTTATCATATATAGCCGTTAACATTTGGGGTTGCCCCTCAATTTCCAATAGATTTAATAAAAGATTCAAGTCAGCCTGTTCGTACAAATATTTTATAATTTGAGGGGTCATCAAGGGCATATCTACCGGAATAACAATTGCTTTATCCGATTTTATAATGGGCAAACAGGTTTGCAATCCTCCTATAGGTCCTATATTTTGAATTTTGTCGGGGACAACTTTATATTTGGTAGATAAGCTTTGATTTGAACTGATAATAATATCATCGGTAAAATGTTCTAAAAGTTTTATGGCATGGCCTAAAAAACTCTCTTCACGGAGTTTGAGATGGGTTTTGTCAACACCCATTCGACTGCTTTTACCACCTGCAATTATTATCCCTGATAAATTCATTTATTTTTATTAAGATAGGGCAAAAATAGAGATAAAAAAAAGGAAATTTCTAAATTAAATCATAAAATTTATTCTTTTTAGTCAAATGAAAAATCTATTGTATCTTTGCCTTATAATTAGTGGTTATGCAAATTAGAAAATATGCTTTAACTGATTGGTTGCCAACGACTGCCAAAGAAGTGAAAAAGCGTGGATGGGACCAATTGGATGTTATTTTATTCAGTGGCGATGCATATATCGACCACCCCTCATTTGGTCCGGCAGTAGTGGGGAGAATTTTTGAAAGTTTCGGTTTGCGTATCGCTATTGTGCCGCAACCCAATGTGCGGGATAATTTGCAAGATTTTACCAAATTAGGAAAACCCCGTTTGTTTTTTGCCGTCACGGCCGGCAGTATGGACTCTATGGTGAGTAATTATACCGCCAGTAAAAAACGACGGGATAAGGATGCATATTCGCCCGGAGGTGAATGGGGAAACAGACCCGATTATGCCAGTATTGAATATACCCGAATATTGAAGCGTTTTTTTCCGGATGTCCCGGTTCTAATTGGCGGTATAGAAGCGTCTTTGCGTCGTGTGACACATTATGATTATTGGAGTGACAGCTTACGTCCTTCTATTTTGAAAGATTCAGGGGCAGATTTGTTGGTATACGGTATGGGAGAGCAGCCTTTACGAGAGATTGTCAAACTTGTAGAACGTGGTGTACCCTTTTCATCTTTAAAAACGATTAAACAGACTGCCTTTTTACAAAAATCGGATGAAAAACTGCCTAAAAACAAACATTGGGAAGATGTTTGGATTAATGCCCATGAAGTTTGCTTGAAAGATAAAAAAGCTTTTGCACAAAATTTCAAAACTATTGAAATAGAGGCCAATAGAATGGTGGCTCAGAAGCGTATTTTACAGAAAATCGGTGACCAAACATTGGTGATAAATCCGGCTTATCCGGCCATGACCGAACACGAAATAGATGCTGCCTTTGATTTGCCTTTTACACGCTTACCACACCCCAAATACCGTAAACGGGGGGCGATTCCGGCTTATGAAATGATTAAACACTCTATAAATATCCATCGGGGGTGTTTTGGCGGATGTAGTTTTTGCACTATTTCGGCTCATCAAGGTAAATTTATTGCCAGTAGGAGTAAAGCATCTATTAAACGGGAGTTAGAGCAAATTGTTACACAAGAAGATTTTAAAGGCTATATTTCGGATATTGGCGGTCCTTCTGCCAATATGTATAAAATGCGTGGTAAGGACCTGAGTATTTGCGAAAAATGTACTGCTCCTTCATGTATCAATCCAGTAGTATGCAGTAATTTAGATACTTCCCATAAAGATTTGTTGGCTATTTATAAAATGATAGATACACATCCGCAAGTTAAAAAAGCTTTTGTAGGTAGCGGTATTCGTTATGATTTAACCGTGCCTTCTTTTAATAAAAAAGCCGATCCAAAGCAGTTAGAAGCGTATTTGGAACAATTAATTACCAAACATACTTCAGGGCGTTTAAAAGTTGCTCCCGAACATACCTCTGACCGTGTTTTAAAAATGATGCGAAAACCTTCTTTTAAATATTTTCATGATTTTAAAAAAGTATATGACAAAATTTTAAGAAAGCATCATTTAAAGCAGCAATTAATTCCTTATTTTATTTCTTCACATCCCGAAAGCGATATGGAAGATATGGCCAATTTGGCTGCCGAAACCAAAGATATGGGTTTTAAATTAGAACAAGTTCAAGATTTTACGCCAACACCTATGACGGTGGCTACAGTTGCTTATTATTCAGGTTATCATCCTTATACACTCAAACCGGTTAGGGTTGTGAGAGACAGACGAACGAAATTAGAACAATGGAAGTTTTTCTTCTGGTACAAACCGGAAAACCGTCAGTGGATTAAACGAAAACTAACAGAACTGGGGCGAACCGATTTGTTACGTAAACTGTTAGAAAAACCGGTGCATAAAAAAAATGGCTCCAATTATAAAAAAAAGAAAAAATCTTTTAAACCGCACCATGCAAGAAGGAAATAACTTTTTATTCAAAATAGGCTGCCTCAAAAGACAGCCTCATTTCTATGTAGTTATTTTTTTTCAAGTTTGTCTAACCAAGCTTGTTTAACAAAGCCTTCATTTTTTAATTCTTCTAATTCATAAGTGTCAAATTGATCTAAAATAGCTTGCATTAACCAAGGTTTGTGTTTACGCGAATAGACCCAGAAATATAAATCGCCCATTTTAGATTTTGGTTGAAACCATTTTTTTTCCGGATTTAGTTTCCGGTTATATCTAAATTGTTTCCATTTATACACACGGGTTAAAACATCATCGCGTTTGCTCCAGCGCCGTTCTTCCCCAAATTTGAGTTTCCAAACAACTTCTAATTCTTGTTTGGTTTGTTTTTTAAGGATATCTTTTTTAGGTAAGATGCAAGTATTGAAACGGGTAATGTAGTTTCCTTTGTTTGGGTTAGGATCGTTCCATAATTCTTGAATGTATTTGTACAAATAATCCTCGGGCTTGTTGCTGTGTTTTCTGAAGTCAAGCCCCATTTTCTTAATTTTTTCTTTCAGTTCATCGCTACCTCTTCGTTTGGCATCAACCAAAAAAGTTCCTAGATTTTGTCCTTTGTATTTGAAACGGTGATTTACTTGGAGGTTAACCCCTTCGTCAATGGCTTCTTGTAACAACTCCAACCATTTTTGGCGGCGTAGTTCGTGTTTGTTCGCTTGTTTTGTTTTCATAATTTATTTTTTGTTTTCCCTTTCTAATTATCATAGCGCATTGTTTTAAATTATGTGTCGTGTTATTGAGTTGTTTCAGATTATTTTAAAAGAATTTTTGATGATTCTTTTATAAGTTATTAATATTAAACGGTTAAATTTATAAAATATTATTCATCCAACATTAAATCTCTTTCAATTTCTTCAAATTCAATGATGTCAATGCCTTCTTCTTCAGTTGGTGAAACAGGGACAAAATCCGGAACTGCTTCGTAATTGTCGGTAAGAATAATTAACGATTTATTCTTTCTAAATTTTTTTATAGATGCTTGCAGCTTGTGCAATATCTTGTTTAAATCTTCCGGTGCTATGTATTCATCCAGAATTTTAACCATTATATGATTAGTGTTTTTCCTAAAAATATCTTTAAGTTGACCTTCTAACTGTTCCGGATTTTTAGGCAGCATTATCTCATACTTCAATTTAGACATCCTTTTTGTTTTAACAATGCAAACACAAAAATATAAAATTAAATTGAAATCAAATGTGTTATATGCTTATTTTTTAAGTCTTAAGTGTAAAAATTAACATTTTTTTATGAATGTATTAAATTTTAGGGGTTTTAAATTTTATTTTCTACTTGCTTCATTATCAGCCGTAATTCATTCCATGAATAATTATCGCCGGCAATTTGTTTTAGCTCAGTTAAATTTTCAAATTTAATTGTGGTCATAATTTGTTGGATTGCCTTTATTTTTTCTTTAGGAATTAAATCTGCCATTTTAATCTCTCCTGTTGGTACAAAATATGCTAAATGATTCCAAATTGTACCGGTTGTTAAGTGACGTTCATTGGCAATTTCTTCTACATTTTTGCCTGCTTTAAACATGTCCAAAGAAATTTCTTTGGTGTTTTTTTTCGTTTCTTTTACTAAGGGTTCATCTTCTTTTAACATTATGTTATTTACGATACAATAATTTTTAATAAGAGAGATGATTGGTTCGCCATATTTTTTTATGCGGTTTTTGCCTATGCCTTTAATTTTTTTTAGTTGTCTCTCTGTCACGGGCAATTTTTCACAGAGTTGGTAAAGGCTTTCTTGTGTAAATACTTGATAATTAGGTATATCTTCTTTTAAAGCCAAATGACTTCTCAATGTTTTTAATGCGTCAAACAGATCGTCGTGAACAATCTCAGGCAGTTTTTTTATACTTTTTTCTTTTTTAATCATTTGGCTTTTCAAAATAGCTTCGCGGCGGCTATTCAGATAGGTAAACACCGTGTACGGTATTTTTAAATGTTGAAATAAAGAGAATTTTTGTGCAAGAAGTTTCGTCAGTTCTAAATAATGTTTTTCAAAATCTTTTTTCAATTGCTTTTGCTCGATATCAAAAGTTATTTTTTCAAAAGCAGGTTGTAATTGTTCGTGGGTAAATGTCCGGTAATAAGACAAAGCTTTTTCTAATCTTTTTTGTATCTCATCCTCCTGTTCAGGATGCTTTGTACGGGCTGCCATTTGCTGCATTTGACGGATAAATTTATGACTGACTTGAGATAGTTCATCTAATAACTGTTTAAACTGGTCTAATTCGACCTTTACGTTCCCTTGTATGCTGCTTGTCTGCGTTTTATAGAGGTGTAAAAGACGGTTAGTCCTGTATTGCAGAGGTGTATAATCAAATAATTCGGCCAAAGTTTCAATAAAAAATTGTTTTTTGGCAAGGGACAATTCGGTTTGGCCGGGAGCGGTTTGCGTTAAATATTCATTGAAGTTATTAATACGTTGGTCATTGATAATACTTTGGCTTTTAAGAGGCGATTGTAAGACTAAACCATCCAATGTTTTGCAACGACTCAAAGCCACATAGGTTTGGCCATGTGCAAAAGAAAGTTCCGCATCTATGATCGCTTTGTCAAATGTCAAACCTTGACTTTTGTGTATAGTAATAGCCCATGCCAACCGTAGGGGAATTTGGGCGAAAGAGCCTTGTACTTTTTCTGTAATACGACCACTTTCCGCCTCTACTTCATAGGTAATATTTTCCCACTTTTCTCGGTTTACTTCAATTTCTTCTTCATCGTCGGGACATTTTACAAAAATACTTTTGTCGTCAATAAAAGTTATCCGGCCTATTTTACCATTATAATATCTTTTGTCCGGACTACTGTCGTTTTTAATGAACATGACCTGTGCATCTTTTTTTAAGGCCAATTTTAAATCATTAGGATAGGCATTTTCCGGAAAATGGCCTTCAATTAAGGCATGAAAATAAAAAGTTTTTCCCTGTAAATCAGACAGTTTTTGCCGGTTGATTTTTTCGGCTTTATAATTATGGGTCGTCAGTGTAATGTAATCTTCATGATCAGGTGGCGAAAAACCGGGGATATAACGTTTATTTAACAGGCTTGTGGTTCGTTTGCTTAACCGGTTTTCTCTAATTTCATTTAAAACATTAATAAAAATCTCATCGTTTTGACGATAGATTTTTTTGAGTTCTATATTTACCGGTTTGACTTCTTGATAAGCCCGGCTGCTAAAAAAATAAGGTGTTTTGTAGTATTTTTTAAGCAATTCCCAATCTTGCGGTTTTACCACGGGGGCCAATTGTTGCAAGTCGCCAATCATTAACACTTGGGTGCCGCCAAATACTTTTTGTTTATTTTTATAACGTCGTAAAGTGCGGTCAATGGCATCTAATAAATCTGCACGGACCATACTGATTTCATCAATAATAAGTAAGTCTAAGGATTTTATCAGCTGAATCTTTTTTTTACTGAACTTTTGTTTGAAATCTCTTTTAATGACCGTGTCGGGGGGTATTGGGCCAAAGGGCAATTGGAATAAAGAATGCATAGTGATTCCACGTGCATTGATAGCCGCTACACCGGTAGGGGCAACAATAGCCATTGATTTGACACTTTCATTTTTTAAACGGTGTAAAAAAGTGGTTTTGCCGGTTCCGGCTTTTCCGGTTAAGAAAACGGATTTTTGTGTATAATTGACAAATTCCCAAGCCAGATCCAATTCTTTATTTTCCATACCTTAATTGTTTATTCTCATAATAAAAT
>Ga0256831_1000068_pt1 | contig 49473 bp, 42 predicted proteins | sample 132544metaG_FD_189087 | JGI IMG/M metagenome (GOLD analysis project Ga0256831, IMG submission 189087) | Hydrothermal vent microbial communities from Lau Basin, Pacific Ocean - 132-544 | ecosystem: Environmental > Aquatic > Marine > Hydrothermal vents | place: Pacific Ocean: Lau Basin | collected...
ACTTAGAAGGGCTTAATACAAAACAGCATTAATGTTACATACACTTGGAACAAGCTAAATTTTGTTGTAGTATAAAAATCATTAGTTCCAAAAATAACCAAAAATCATGTCAAATTTACTATAAACATCTCAGTTAAAAACATTACAGATCAATTCTTTTAATAAATGGACTTACCATGAATAAAAAATATCTTCTATCTGCCTTAATTGTACCAGCCTTTATAACCGGCTGCCAAACAACTAATTTGACCAAAGAAGATTATGGTCAATATGGTGGTGCACTTCTGGGCGCTATTGGTGGGGCAGCCATCGCAGATGACAATAGATGGCTTGGTGCAGCAATAGGTAGTACAGTCGGTTATTTTGCAGGTCAAATGATAGGTAAATACCTGGATGAACAGGATCAAAAAGAATTAGCAGCTGAAACGGTTTATACTCTTGATAAAAAAAACTCAGGTTCAACTACCTGGAAAAGTGATCGCAATAACTCAAGGGCAACCATTAAAACCGGTGATATTTCCTATTCAACTCAATCTAAAAAAATTAAACATTTAAAAACTGTACAGACAGTTCCTGACATCAGGCTGGAAAAAAGAGAATATAAAACAACAGCCTCTTTAAAGCTTCGTTCCGGTCCTGGGACTCAATATTCAACGCTAAAAGTCCTAAAACCTGGAGATATTGTCCTCTCTTCCGGACGGACTAAAAATAACTGGTTAATGCTATCAAAACAGGGAGTTACTGTTGGATATATTTCTGCTGCCTATGTCACACCCTATAGTCCGCTTAAACAGGCAAAAGCTCAGGGGATTGCTCTTGATAGCTTAGAAATACCAGAACAGACAGCCTTTGAAGGAATTGATCTGGATGCAGTAGAAACAACATCGTCAACCGTTTCAGTACAAAAGGGATGTCGCGATATACAAATCAGTGTAACTACAGACAAAGGTTCTGAAACTGAAAATACTCAGGCTTGTCAGAATGACAATGGGGTTTGGGAGTTAGGATAAAACAATGTTTTTTTCTAGTCGATACTGGCTGATTGTTCCTGGTATATTGATTTTTTTATGCAGTACAGCTAATGCTGACGAGGTTTTTGCTCATAGCAAGTCACTTAATATGTCCTTTACTGCTATTGGTTATCCCTGGTGCAAGTCCCATGTTAATATGCAAATATCAGCTAAAGATAATGATAAATATGAATCAACACAGTTTTATACCATATTAAAAAAACTAACCTACGTCCTGGCTCAGAAATGTCCAAAAGCAAACTCTATTTCTCTTCAGAGCACGTCTGCAGATGGTTCCAGTATCTGGCTTGGAAGAGCGGAAAAATCCGATGATTGGAAAATACATAGAGTCAGGACAGATAAACCAAAAGAGAAAAATATAATTTCAGAACAGTCTGAAAAAAAACCAGATGTTAAACCAGTGATGCCTCAATTGAATAACATTTCTGCTACAGTCAAACAAAAACAATCCATCAGATCTCAACAGACACCTGAGCCTAGAATTAATAAACCTGCAATCAGTATAGATGGTTTTAGTACTGATGCTTTAAATTACGAATCTGAACTTATGGCAATTTACCTGGGCGATTTTGAACATTCCAGACTAGAACGTAATAGCATTGCGGTAAGTTCAATTTTTTCAAAATATTTACAGGTTTATGGTCAGCTTTGTTCAGCATATCTCCCAAAAAACAAAGTCCCTATCACACAAACCAAGTGCGCTACTGAACAGGTTACAACTAATGGGTACGGGATGGAAACAGATAGGGTTTGTGTAAAATGGGTTAAAATTCCAACCGGTCTATATGCTGATCCTGTTCTATATAAGTCCAGTGTTGAGGCATCTGCAAACACTGAAAGAAAAATTACCCGTAATATGTTTTCCGGAAACCCATATAGCAATCTTGCTTTGGTAGATGATGTACTGTCAATTGGTACTGACATGGAAAACCTTATTAAGAAGAACCATTGTGGCAGTGACCAATTAAAACGATTTGAATCCAATTTATATCGTTTTGTTGAAAATGAAGCACCTTTACTTCTACCCGGAAAACCAAATCTGGCTTCAATAATTCAAACAGATTCTACAAAGTTTAAAGCTAGAGAATTAAATTTAAATAAGCTTTTGGATGATCTAATTATAGAAAACTCACGTGGCTGGATGATGAACCGATACCAACAAGGTAGTATTTCTAATGTGTCAGTGGAGCCAGATAGTAATAGTCCTCCTCAATCAGTAAAGGCTAATTATTCTTATACCGGCTTGGGAGGAGTACTTAATGGTTATGTAGTGCTTTCTTTTAAACAAAATGTTCCAAAATGTCTTTATTTTTATGACGCGCCAAATACCTGCAGATCCCCATCCAGAAAAGTGATTAACAAATACGAAAGAGGTGGTTATTTGAAGTCTAAATATTAATTACAATGTATAATATGACAAGTATTGGTATCAATACGTACATTTATATATTTTCTGTAGTTCTTCATAATCTGCCGTCTTTTCTCTGTTATAAAAGACCTCAATATTTTTAAATATCAACTACTTAGTTCCCTAGTTCTAAATTTCTGATGATGTACCCGCTCAGTTTTCAGGTTATAAAAAACTTTAATACATCCTGTGCTTAAACAACCAGCCTGCAAATGTCAGCGATATCAGACCAATTAAAGTCATGGGCCAGAACTGGCTGACCAGATCACCATAGCTGTTTCCTTCCAGATAGATGCCACGCACAATAATTAAAAAATAACGCATGGGGTTAATATAGGTTAAATCCTGTACCAGTTCCGGCATATTGGCAATGGGTGTGGCAAAACCTGAAAGGATAACGGCAGGTACCAGAAACAGGAAGGCTCCCATTAAGCCCTGTTGCTGAGTGACGGAGAGCGATGAAATCATCAGCCCAATTCCAACGGTAGACATTAAAAACAGGGTCAGGCCCAGGTACAGGGTACCAATACTGCCCAGTAAGGGAATATTAAACCATAACACCGTCAGGGCTATAATCACTGTTCCCTGAACCAGACCTATAACAATACCGGGAATGGATTTACCTACCAGTATCTGAAAAGGGGACAGGGGAGTGACCAGGATTTGATCAAAGGTGCCGGCTTCTCTTTCCCTGGCAACCGACAGTGCTGTAACAATCAGCGGAACCACTAAAGTCAGCAGGGCCACAATACCGGGAATAATAAACCAGCGTGATAATAAATTGGGGTTAAACCAGGAGCGGATTTCCAGTACTGCAGGCGGTGGATGTTGTCCCCGATCATTAAGATACTGCTGATTAAAATCAATTAACAGAGTGCGAATATAATTTAAGGACAGTAAGGCGGTATTAGAGTTTCGACCATCTACAATAACCTGAACTTTGGAGCTGTAATCGACTGCCTGCTCAGTAGAAAAGTCTGACTTAATGTGAACAACCATTAAGGCTTTTTTAGTCGTTATGAGTGGGGCAATTTCATCATCCTTCTGAATATTTTTAACCAGCTGAAAGTGCGGGCTGCCAGTAATATGGCTGACCAGTTCCCTGGATAAATAGGAATTATCCTGGTTGTAAATCGCCACCGGAATATTATTCAGGTCAAAAGTGGCCGCATAACCAAAAACCAGTAACTGGGCAATGGGCGGTCCAATCAGTACCAGGCGACTTTGACGGTCACGGAGTATGGCCTGAAATTCCTTTAGAGCAAGCGCTAAAATCTGGTAAAGCATTATGATTTACTCCAGGCTTTTATGGGATTTTTTGATAATCAGTATAAAAAATACGGCTGACATCAGAATTAAATAGGCACAGTTTTTTAAAATAATCGGCCAGACATTACCAGCCAGAAAGATACTTTGAATAATATCGACAAAGTAGCGGGCCGGTACCAGATGGGTCAGCCACTGGATTACTACAGGCATAGAGTTAATATCAAAAATAAAACCGGACAAAATAAATGCAGGCAGAAAACTGACCAGAATAGATATTTCCCCGGCCACAAACTGGCTGCGGGTAATGGTGGAAATAAACAGGCCAAGGCCCAGACAGGTCAGCATAAACAGCGCCGAGGCAAAAAACAGCACAGAAAAGCTGCCCCTGAAGGGAACATCAAACTGCCAGTAAGCCATGGCAACCGACAACAGCATACCGCCCATACCCAGTATAAAATAAGGGATCAGCTTGCCCAGTAAAAATTCTTTTAAACGCACCGGGGTGACTAATATGGCTTCCATGGTACCGCGTTCCCATTCACGAGCCACTACCATAGCGGTCAGCATGGCGCCGATTAAAGTCATAATAACCGCAATAAGACCGGGTACCAGGTAATTCCGGCTTTTTAAAGCCGGGTTAAACCAGACTCTTTGTTCAATGGTTACAGGGATGTGCAAAGGTTTACCCTGCTCCTGCGCTGTCCGGCTCATCCAGAGCTGCCAGATACTTAAGATATAGCCTTCTGTGATCCTGGCCTGGTTGGCATCCACGCCATTAACAATCAGTTCTATAGGGGCTTCTCCAAAAGACAGCAACTGGTCACTAAAATCACTTCTTAAGCGCACAATACCAAATATTTTGCGGGCTTTAAGGGCCTGTTTGGCTTCATGAGTGGTTATAAAACGCTGTGGTTCAAAATAATCGGAATGTTTAAACATGCCGATAAATGACTGGGTATTGGCATCAGGGTTATCAACCACAAAACCAATGGGGACATGCTTGGCATCCAGGGAGACACCGTAGCCGAACAGCAGCAGCAGTACTACAGGTAAAACAAAAGCAATGGCGATACTGGAAGGGTCGCGTATGATCTGCAGTGACTCCTTGCGCACAATGCCTTTAAGACGTTGTGGACTGAATGACTGCTGTCTTGGTGCAGGTGCATGTTCATTCATGATTGTTGTCCCTGTTGTGTTTTTGATTCAACCAGTGCAATAAAGGTATCTTCCATACTGGGCTGAGGATTCTGTTCTGTTTTAAAACGGCTTCTTAATTCTTCCGGACTGCCGGTAGCCAGTTCTGTTCCGGAGGCCATAATAATCAGGCGATCACAATAGTTAGCCTCATCCATAAAATGTGTAGTGACCAGGACAGTGACACCGGATTCAGCCAGTGCATTGGTTCGTTGCCAGAACTCACGACGGGCCAGAGGATCAACGCCAGAGGTGGGTTCATCCAGGAACAAGATATCCGGTTCATGCATCAGGGCCGCAGCAAAGGCCAGACGTTGTTTATAACCCAGAGGCAGGTCATTACTATTAGTATTTAAATACTCTTCAAGTTCAAACTCATCCAGCGCCCACTGGATACGTTCCTGCTGCTTTTTTCCCCTGAGTCCATAAGCTTTGGAAAAAAACATAAGGTTCTGTTTAATGGTTAAATTGGTATAAAGGGAAAAACGTTGTGCCATATAACCAATGTGTGCCCTGGCCGTGGCAGAGGCTGTGCGTAAATTATGTCCTGCTACTTCAACTCTGCCGTCACTGACAGGCAGTAAACCGCATAACATTCTGAACAGGGTAGATTTACCGGCACCGTTGGCACCCAGCAGACCAAAAATTTCGCCTTTTTTTACATCAAAACTGATCCCCTTAACTGCGTAAAAATCACCAAAACGGCGTACGACCTTATCTACTTTAATAATACTTTCTGTTGTATCCTTAGAGATATTATTTGAAGTATCCTCTGTTGATAAAGAGGTTTTATCTTTATCCACTAAGTTTGTAGTGGCTATTGAAGTAGTTTTTGAAACTGGATTTTTTTTCAGTAAGGCAATAAAGGCATCTTCAAAATGAGGCCGGGTAGGGTGTATCGTTAAATTATCAATATCTTTAAATAGAGGAAGGCCATCCGAAACGGGTTCCTGCATCACGAGGTGTATATCATCATTATCTATCAGGGCATCCAGAACTCCGGGTTCTCTGGATAATCGGAACTGTAAATGACGTTTGGATAATGTATCTGAATGAGCCACAAAGGTTCGGTTGTGCATTTTTTCACTAAAATCATCCGGGCTGGCCTGATCAAGTATCCTGCCTTCATGCATCAGGATAACATCATCACAGCGCTCTGCTTCATCCAGGTAAGCGGTACTCATTAGCACACTGATGTGTTCTTCCTGCAGCATCTGGTTAATAATCTGCCATAATTCACGCCGGGATACGGGGTCAACTCCAACGGTCGGTTCATCAAGGATCAGCAGGCGGGGAGGAGAGACCAGGGCGCAGGCCAGGCCCAGTTTCTGTTTCATGCCCCCGGAAAGTTTACCAGCCAGACGAGAGGTAAAAGGTGCCATCTGGCTCATGGATAATAATTTTTCATAGCGTGAAGCACGCTGACTGACGGGTATATTATGCAGATCTGCATACAGGTCCATATTTTCCTGTACAGTTAAATCTTCATATAAACCAAAACGCTGTGGCATATAGCCGATAATAGACTGAATGTCCTGGGGGCTTTTGACAACATCCATACCCAGAACAGTGGCCTGCCCGCTGTCGGGCCTGAGCAGACCGGATAACAGCCTCATTAAGGTGGTTTTTCCGGCTCCGTCAGGACCAATCAGACCAGTGATCTGACCGGCTTTAACATCCAGGGAAATGTTATCCAGTGCGGTAATGATTCTACCGGGCAGGGTAAAACTCAGACTGATATTTTTCAGCTGAATTATGGCCTCTGAGATATTCTTCATTATTGGCAGCGTTCTTCAATGGATTTGTTTGCCTGAACCTCGTTGTGTTTGAGAGCAATTTTAACGGTAGCCGGCATACCCAGGCGTAACTCATTATCATTATTGCAGGTATAAATTCTAACCTGGTACACCAGATGGGTTCTTAATTCCGGTGTTTCAATATTTTTAGGGGTAAATTCAGCGGTAGGTGAAATATAGCCTATCCAGCCGGAATAGGACTTGTCTGGATAACTGTCAGTATGAATAGTGGCAGCCATACCGGGTTTAACCTTGCCCAGATCAGTTTCAGACAAATACGCACGTACCCATAGCGGATGATTTAAGGCCAGGGTTAATACCGGTGTCTGAGGTGAGACCATATCGCCTTCTTCCAGAATACGATTACGTATAACGCCGGCATTGGGTGCATACAGGGTGGCGTTTTTTAAATTCTGTAATGCCAGGGTATATTCTGCCTGACGTGCCAGTAATAGTGCTCTGGCCTTTGCAATATCTTCCTTACGCGGCCCGGCAATGGCCAGATTAAGTGCGGCTTCCAGAGCATGAACATCGGCTTCATATGAATTTGCCGTGGCACGAGCCTGTTCAGCTTCATCTTCAGAGGCCATTTTTTTACTGGCCAGTTTAGTAAGGCGTTCTGCCGTGCTTCGGGCACTGACCAGTTTGGCTTTTACAGCTTCCAGGTCGGCTCTGGCTTTTTCAATATCTTCTGGACGGGTACCGGCTAACATGGCGGCCAGCTCCTGCTTCTGCGCCTCAACCATGGCCTTGGCCTGAGCCGATCTGGCCTGCAGCAGTTCAGTATGCAAAAAAGCGAGTTCCTGACCTTTTGTTACAGAATCACCTTCCTGTACCAGAATAGAATTTATGTGCTCATTACCGTTAAAACTCAGTTTAACTTCCCGAATATCGATATTACCATAAAGAATAATCTCATCTGTCGGCTGCTGAGTATCTATTTTTTTATAGAAAAAAAAGCCAGCTGTGATCAGTACAAGTAAAATTACAATCGGGATAATTTTCTTTTTCATTGGGGTTCCGTAGAGATTTATTATTAAATTTTTTTAATGAGGACTTTTAAATTTCAATACTATCACCTTGCAAATCCATTACAAGGGTAAACTGTTATTTATGATAATAGTATAACAATAAGGTGTACGGTTCAGTAACCTATATTACAAAAAAGGTTATATAAAAAGAAATGTTATGTGGAAGTGCGGGCAGAATTCCCGCACTTAGTGGTAAATAAAACAATTTAGTCTGCAATTAACACTTTACGGCCTTCGGTATATAAAAGGCGAACCGTTTCATATTCAAAGGGTGAGCCAGACTCATAATAACGGAACGGAATGGCCGCACGGGTATCGATGCCCAGCATAATATAATAGAATGCTTCCCAGCCGGAATCATAGTTTAGGCCCACTTCGTCAAGAAAGTAACTGCTGACAAGAGAATCCGTGATCAGGCCAGTGGTATCACGCAGATTTGAGGGACCGAAAAACGGTAACACCAGGTAAGGTCCTTCTCCAGCACCCCAGTAACCCAGGGTCTGCCCAAAGTCCTCTTTCTTCTCTGGAAAGCCCATACCAGTGGCCACATCAAACACCCCTAACAGGCCAATAGTGGTATTGGAAACAAAACGTACACCATTATTAAGGGTCTTCTCGCCTTTTAACTGCAGACCGGAATTAAGAATATCCGTTACGGTAGCGATATTGCTAAAGAAATTATGCACACCCTGACGTAACAGAGAAGGTACATAAGAGGTATAGGTATTAACCACGGGAATGAGTAGATTTTCATCTAATTGTGCATTAAAGATATAAATATTACGGTTCATACCTTCAAAGGGGTCATAGATATCAATAGCGTATTCCACATCATCCTTAACCAGTTCTTCTACAGGATGTATTGCTTCAGGAGCATCTTCCGGTACCACGGGCTGAACGGCACTACAGGCAGGTAAAAGTACAATGGCCAGAACTACAAAATACATACGACGGGATTTTAATTTCTGAATAATAGTATCAATCATTACTTCATACTCCCGTTATTGATTGAGGCAACGGTTGCAGTATTGTCACTACCGGTTTTAAAGTAATTAACCATATACTCTACATTATCCCTGTATTCCATATTACCGCAGTGTCCTCCGGTAGGATAAACCATGGCCCGACCGGGAAATAAACTTTTTATCTGGTCGATTTCTCCCGCCTGTAAAATAGGATCATTTTCATTATGCATTAAGCCAATTTTGTCTGTATTTATCAGGTAGTCCCTGATGCTTAACAGGCTGGTATCATTGACCAGTGATGCTTTATCTTCACCTGTTTTGCGATTGAAATAGGGTACATATACCTCATTAACATAATCAACAAAGCCTAAACGGCGTGTTGCTTTAGAATATTCAGTTAAAGATGTGGTGCTGGTTAGCTCTGTACCTTTAGGAACCACATAACCGAGATTGTTTGCAACATCGGTAACAAAGATAAGATTGGCCGATGATAACCGAAAGGCAACACCAATCAGGGCCTGCATACTGTAATTACCTGGATCCTTGTCTTTATAGGCAGAATACAGAAAATCTGAACTAAGCAGGTTAATATCAGGGTTATCCTTGTGATATTGAGTAAGGTTATTAATCAGGTTTCTGAAGTAAGTGTTGAAATTATCCATGCCGCCTGGAATATTATCTTCAAGCATTCTGTCAAGCTTCTGTACTGAATTATACAGATTCAAAGGTGGGTTAATCATCATAACTTTATTGAAGTTAAAGGCTTTTTCCTGTTCATCAAGACGGGCAACAAAAGCCGCATGAGAGGCGCCCAGGCTGTAACCTATCAGATCATATTGACTTACATCCAGTTCAGGATGCTGCTCAATAATTAACTTCATGACCTTATATAAATCTTCTGCATCTTCTTCCAGGTTTCCGGGAATAGCTGTTTCGGATGCATTAAGCATAAAGTTGGATACAGTAGGAGAATTTATACTGACGACATGAAAGCCGGCATTGTAAAATGCCCGCTGAAAGAGCTTCATTTTGCTGCTTAAATGAGTAGCTCCGGTACCGGCTATAGCAAACACCAGCGGGGCTTTATGTTTCTGAGCCGTTAAAGTGTATTTAAGTCCTTTCTTTTCATACCAGAAAACATCCGGGATAGAGTCTGTTTTACCGGGTTCTTTTAATGCATATTCTTTAGCCGGTATATCGGTATATTCAGGTAATTCAGCCTTATAACCATTAGGTGTACCAATAATGGTGGCGGCATAGGCATTATCGATAGGGTATGCATAGCCTGCAGCACCTTCACTTGCATTAGCAAAGGTCGTCGCTAATGTTCCCGCAGCCAATAGCAGGGCTGCGCCAAGCTTTTGTATTTTCAGCATATAGTATTCCGTATTTTGTTTAAACCATTAATTATTTATATCTGAAATCATCTGATTTTCAGCTGTAAAAACCCTGTAATTATATAATAAGCCAGAAAAAATAGCAGATAATCCTGGCACTATAGCCCCGGCTGACCCTGTTATGGAAGGGATTAATGACTAAACAGTATTTTTTAACCTGTTATCCATTCCCGGATCTGATCCGGGCCGGGTAAGCCCCCGGCATGAACAACTTTCTCATCCACTACCACCCCGGGCGTGGACATTATGCCGTATGCCATGATTTCTGCCATATCAGTGACTTTTTCCAGATTAATCTCAACGCCAGCCTGTTCAGCGGCAATTTTTATCAGGTTGGCTGTGGTTTCACAGTTTTTACAGCCTGAACCCAGTACTTTAATGTTTTTCATATAAGGGATTCCTTAAGTTTTTTTGACTCGAATTCCAGACTCATACCAGCCTTTGGAACGGTTAACAATTTTAACGACTGAAAGCATTACAGGGACTTCAATTAATACCCCGACTACGGTTGCGAGTGCCGCCCCGGACTGAAAGCCAAATAATACAATGGCGGTGGCCACGGCCAGTTCAAAGAAATTACTGGCACCAATCAGGGCAGAAGGGGCGGCAACATTATGAGCCTCACCCAACTGCCGGTTGAGGAAATAGGCCAGACCGGAGTTAAAATAAACCTGGATCAGGATAGGAACGGCCAGCATGGCAATAATCATAGGCTGGGCAATGATCTGCTCACCCTGAAAACCAAACAGCAGTACCAGGGTGGTTAATAAGGCCATAAGAGACAGTGGCCCAAGCACAGATAATGTTGATTCCAGTCGTCTGGAACCATCGCCGTCTTTTAACAGCCAGTAACGCCATAACTGGGATAGTATAACAGGGATAACAATGTATAAAATTACCGAGAGAAGCAGAGTGTCCCAGGGAACTGTTATTGAAGACAGGCCTAATAATAGTCCCACAACAGGCGCAAAGGCAAAAATCATAATAAAATCATTTAAGGCCACCTGAGTCAGGGTAAAATGAGGTTCGCCATCAGACAGGTTGCTCCAGACAAACACCATGGCAGTACAGGGTGCAGCGGCCAGTAAAATAAGTCCGGCAATATAGCTGTCTATCTGATCAGCTGGCAGCCAGGGGGCAAAGACGCCGCGAATAAACAGCCAGCCAAGTAAGGCCATGGAAAAGGGTTTGACGGCCCAGTTAATAAACAGCGTTACACTGACACCACGCCAGTGTTCTTTTACCCGATTAAGTGCCTTAAAATCAATTTTTAATAACATCGGAATGATCATCAGCCAGATCAACAGTGCAACAGGCAAATTAACCTGAGCAATTTCCATGGCAGCCAGCGCATGAAAAGGGGCAGGGAACCAGTGACCGGCAATAATACCGATAATAATGCATAAAAAAACCCAGAGCGTCAGATAATGCTCAAAAAAACCGATTTTTGCAGATTTTTCAGTAGTCATTTTCTCTCTTTAAAAAACAGGGTTAAGTGCTAAGCGTTAAGTAAGAGCTAAGAGCATTAAATCCGGTAATGCTTTTTGTTAACACTTAACGTTTTTTTTCGCTTTCTCAGGCACTACAAAGATTTGCCGGGCGATCAGGCATTTGTTGCAGTCTAACATCATCATCATAAAACGGTGCTGTATGTTTTATATTGTTAACAGATAAAATCATCATTTCTGTTATCCATGCGGGTAAGTCAGGGTGCAGACGATAATAAATCCATAAACCGTTTTTTGTGTCGCTGACCAGCCCGGATTTGCGTAAATTTGCCAGGTGGTGAGATATTTTGGGCTGTGGCAGATCCAGGGCATGGGTAAATTCACAGACACAAAGCTCACCGTGCTGTAGCAGTAAGGCAAGACAGCGTAGACGGGTTTCATCAGAAAGTGACTTAAATAATTGAGCTGGAGCTATGGCAGTCATTAATTATCCTGTTAAGATATATTAAATACATCTAAGGAAATCTATATTTATATATATAAATATAGTACGGCGGGTTATTTATTAAGTCAACCTGTAAAATGTAAATACTGGAATTATTGATAATGAGTTTAATACAAACTGGTTTGCTTTTTGTTTTAACGGCAATTGCTGAAATTATTGGTTGTTACCTGCCTTATATGTGGCTAAGAGAAAATGCTACTATGTGGCTTTTGCTACCAGCAGCATTGAGCCTGGCAGTTTTTGTCTGGTTACTCAGTCTGCATCCAACTGAATCCGGACGGGTCTATGCCGCTTATGGCGGTGTTTATGTCAGTGTCGCTATTGCCTGGTTATGGTTAATTGACGGTGTTCAGCCAACCCGATGGGACTTTATTGGTATGGTTTTTATGCTGACCGGCATGTTGATTATTATTTATGGAAGTTTAAATTATTCATAGAAATCATTAATATATATAATATATCTAGAAAAGCCCTCTCTTATTCTCACGCTCCCTCGTAGGAATGCATACATTGTGTAATTTAAAACCAGAACAAACGTCTTGAAGGTTTCCACGCAGGAGCATGGGAACCCAGTACCCAGAGAGCTAGAGTTAGGATTTCAAAATTTATTATTGCCAAAGTTGATTACTTGCGATATAGTGCAACTTAATCTATAACCTAAAGATAAGAAAATCCTCTATGTTTATTCGTCAACTGATAATTAATTTATTGGTTTTAAATATTGTCCTAAGTAACTTTGCCTGGGCAATAGACGAGTGTGCCTATGATTTCAGTAATAGTGATGCAATTATTTTTTCAATAAGCAGTGATCAGTCTGCTGGAAATTCCTCACTTGATAAGGATAGTGATAATAACGCTTCTACCAATGTTAGCTGTGACAGTCATTGTTTTGCCAATGTCAGACTGGTTTATTTTGCTTTTGATCTCACTGACATTCCATTTCTTGATAACCATTCCACCATTAATTCCCGGCAAGTCAACTGGCATTCTGTAAATACTCAGCCGCCTGTAAAACCTCCCAGAGTCTGAATCTTTTAAATTGTAGTTCGTAAACAGTAGTAATAGTACCTGGGTCAAATTTATTCCTGATCGGTATTTATTCATTTGCTTACGAATAGTTTTTATTTTTAAGATCAGGACTTTTTTATGTTTAAGATTATATTTATTGTCTCTTTAATGACAGGGGTAATTCTGTCAACGGTGTCTGCAGCCGATATCAGTCAACGTTTTAACCAAAATCAGAGGGTTTTTACCCAGAATACCAGCCGTCTTAGCGCGCTGGTTGATGAGTTATTAACAACTAATCCAGCCCTACAGGCAAAACAGGCCAGAGTAGAAGCCTCATCAGCCCAGTACCAGGCTGATTCACAGGCTTTATATAACCCGGAACTGGATATTGATTATGAAAATACTGATACCGATACCAGCAGTATCGGTATTTCACAGGCCATTGACTGGTCTGATAAAAGGGGAGGTCGAAAAAAACTGGCTCAGTTTAGACAACAGCAATCCACTGCTGAGTTACAGCTTGCCCGACAGTCATTATCTGCACAACTGCTACAGAACTTATCCAGTTACCATTCCGCAAAAGATAAAAATGATCTTATTCAGGTGCGTATTGAGCTATTAAGTGAGTTTGTCTCCATTGCCAGAAAGCGTTTTCAAAGCGGTGATGTCAATCAGGCCGAGCTTTCACTGGCCCGCCTGGCTTTTGCAGACGCTTCTATGCAACGCTCCAGGGTTGCCAGTGAACTAATGTCTGCCAGGCAATCATTAATTACCTTAATGGGTAAAAGCATCAATCAATGGCCCGGACTTCCCTTTACATTACCTGCTATCAATTTTCAGGAAGAACACATTCAGACCATTATAAACAGACACCCTGAATTGTTGGTGCAGTCTGCCAGAATAGAATCTGCCATGGCTAAAGTCCAGTTGCGCCGACTGGAACAAAATGCCGATCCGGTGATAGGAGTAAGGGCGGGTCGGGATGACTCCAATGATCTGGTGGGGTTTAATTTCTCTATACCGCTTAATATTCGCAATAGCTATAAAGCTGAAGTCAATGTTGCCAATGCTGAATTGATTGAGTCCGAGTTTCAAAGCAGGAATCTTTCCCGCCAGCTTAAATCACAGCTAATTACTACAGCAAGCCGCTATCAACTGGTTCGAAAAACCTGGATGGACTGGCAGAAAATTGGGCAAAGCAGTATGGATAAACAGTTTAGTCTTATCCGTAAACAATGGCAGGCCAGCGAAATCAGCAGCACCGAGTATTTTTTACAACTTAACCAGTCCCTTGAAACCCGTCTTAGTGCCATAGAATTAAGACAGGAATTCTGGAGTGCATGGATAGACTGGTTAGAAGCTTCTTCAGGCATTATGCAATGGCTTAATTTGAACAACAAAACAGAGAAATAACTATGAGACTATACAGACAGCAAAATTTATTTACATTGTTAATTATACTATTAATAACAATGCTCAATCCCAGCGTTTATGCTGAAGAAGATGGTGAAGAATCAATCGATATCTCTGAGCTAAACCAGGAGCAACGTCAGGAACTGGGCATTGAAGTCAGTACGGTTAAAAAAGAGCAGTTGGTCAGCCAGCTCATTGCTCCCGGTGAAGTGCGTATAAATATTTACCACAGTTCCCAGATCAGTACTCGTATCAGTGCCCAGATTTTAAAACGTTATGTAAGGATGGGGGATGAGGTTAAGACAGGACAGGCGCTGATCAACCTGTCCAGTGTACAGATGGCCGATGCACAGGGTGAGCTGTTTATTGCTGACAAGGAATGGCAACGAGTCAAAAAACTGGGGCGTAAGGTCGTTTCTGAGCAACGCTATATAAAAGCCCAGGTTACCCGTCAGCAGGCTTATGCCAAAGTACTGGCCTATGGTATGACGCAGTCTCAGGTTAACTCCTTGCTTAAAAGTAACAATGCCTCCAATGCCACCGGAAATTTTGATCTGTTAAGTATTCAAAACGGCAGGGTGATCAGTGATGACTTTGTTCCTGGTCAGGTTGTTCAACCCGGTGATGTCCTGATGGAAATCAGTGATGAATCAAAATTATGGGTACAGACCCGGATTAACCCTGAAGATATTGCCAGCGTTAAAACCGGTGCTCCAGCTGATATTTTTGTCACTGACAAAGACATCCTTCAAGGCAGGGTGATTCAGATACATCATAAAATAGATGAAGCCACCCGTACATTGCCCGTTAGAATTGAGGTGGATAATAAACAGGGTTTATTACATCCCGGTCAGTTTGTAAAAACTGCTCTGGAAGTTTCTACTGGTAAAAAAGTTGTGGCGGTACCGGTATCTTCTGTGGTGTTACTACAGGGCAACCAGGTGGTTTTTCAGTTAAAAAATAACCGTCTGGAAGTTCAGTTTGTAGAAACCGGTGAAGTACGTGATAACTGGGTGGAAATTAAATCCGGTTTAAAAGCCGGGGAGCAGATCGTGACTAAAGGGATGTTCCTGTTAAAGTCCTTTATGCTCAAGTCACAAATTGGCGATTCGGATTAGGAGAACAGCTATGTTAAATAAACTCGTAGAAAGTTCTCTGCATTATAAGTTTCTGGTACTGGTCGTCTTCGCCGTTGTTGCCTTTCTTGGCTGGCAGGCGGTTACTCGTATCTCCATGGATGCGTTTCCCGATGTGACACCGGTACAGGTTAATATTTATACCGAATCAGACGGTCTGGCGGCAGAAGATATAGAACAGCTGCTGACCTTTCCTGTGGAATCCGGTATGGCTGGTCTGCCCGGGGTCAGAGAAATTCGCTCTGTCAGCCTGTTTGGTCTTTCCTATGTGTCCGTTTACTTTGAAGATGATATCGATATTTATTTTGCCCGTCGTCTGGTCATGGAACGTCTGCAGGAAGTCAGTGACCGGATCCCGGAAGGTTATGGGACACCGGAAATGGGGCCTAATACTTCCGGCCTTGGACAGGTTTTCTGGTACACCGTTGAACGTGCCGATGAAAAGCTAAAAGATGCGGTAACTGATATGGACTTACGCACCATACAGGACTGGAATATTCGTTTAATGTTACGTACCGCACCCGGTGTTGATGATGTCATGTCCTGGGGTGGTCAGGAACTGCAGTACCAGGTCATTATTGAACCGCTGAAACTGATTGAATTTGGCCTGACATTCAGTGATGTTATTGAAGTACTTGAAGCTAACAATCGTCAGGTGGGAGGCCAGTACATTAATCAGGGTTCAGAACAATACCTGGTACGCGGTCTTGGTCTGGTCGAAAATGAAACGGATATTGGTAATATTGTTGTTAAGGTTGATGATGGTACACCCGTTTATTTAAAACAGGTTGCCAGTATCTCTACCAGACCCTCGCTGCGTTCCGGAGCCGTTACCCGGGACGGTAAAGAAGTGGTACTGGGTATGGCACTGGCCCGTATTGGTGAAAATGCCAAAAATGTGGTTGAAGCGGTTAAGGAAAAAATGGCTGTGGTACAGTCGGCCTTACCCGAAGGCGTGGTTGTAAAACCCATTTATGATCGAACCGTACTGGTCGATAAAGCCATTAAAACCGCCACCAACGCCCTGATTGAAGGCTCAGTACTGGTCGCCATTATTCTGTTTTTATTTCTGGGTGAAATCCGTTCCGCACTGGTGGTTATTACGGCATTACCCCTGGCCATGCTGATTGCCTTTATTATGATGTCCCAGCTTGGACTGAGTGCCAATCTGATGTCCCTGGCAGGTCTTGCCATTGGTATTGGTATGATGGTGGATGGCGCCGTGGTGTTGACTGAAAATGCCTTTAGAATTATGGCCGAACGACGTGAGCAGGGAGAAAAAGTGGATCGTACCGCTGCCGTGCTGGCAGCAGCCCGAGATGTGGCCAATCCGATTGCTTTTGCCATATTAATCATTATTGTGGTGTTTCTGCCGCTGTTCAGTTTAACCGGACTGGAAGGTAAGTTATTTAAACCTATGGCTTTTAATATTACCTTTGCCATGGCCGGTTCATTAATATTGACCCTGACCATTATCCCGGTACTGGCAGCCATGATCCTTAAACCCAAAGAAGAAAAGGATACCTGGCTGGTGAGGATTCTCAAAAAGATTTATTTACCCACTTTAGCCTGGTGTCTGAAGAATAAAAAGAAAGTGGTCAGCAGTGCGGTAATTCTGTTAATGGCCAGCCTGGCCCTGTTTCCCATGCTGGGTAAGGAATTTATGCCTCAGCTACAGGAAGGCTCTATTATGTGGCGTATTATTTCCATACCTTCAACTTCACTGGAAAAATCTATTGAAATCTCTAAAAAGGTTGAGAATATCCTCACTGAATTTCCTGAAGTTAATACAACTATTGCCATGATTGGGCGTGCTGAAAAAGGCGAAACCGCAGATGTCAATTACATGGAAATTTATACTGATATTAAACCTCATGAGCAATGGGGTAACAATAAAACCATGGATGAACTGGCCGTAGAAATGCGCGAAAAACTGGAACGTGCTGTACCGACCTCAGTCATCAGTTTTACCCAGCCTATTCAGATGCGGGTTGAAGAACTTATATCAGGAGTACGTGCCACATTAGCACTGAAACTGTATGGACAGGATCTTAACGAACTGGACAGCCTGAGTAAAAAAATCAAGGATACTATCTCACAGGTTCCCGGTGTCAGTGATCTGGCCCTGGAAGCCAATCTGGGTAAACCGCAGATTAAAATCAAGGTAAACCGGGAAGCCCTGGCTCGTTATGGTATGAATTCTGATGAGGTTATGACCATAGTAAGAAGCGGCATAGGTAACGAAGCTATAACCACCCTGATCCAGGGCGTCAGACGTTTTGATATTACCCTGCGTCTTGCTGACAGTGCAAAAGCCTCAGTAGAAACCATTAAGAATATTCCATTAAAAACCGCCAGCGGAGTGATTATTCCTCTGAAACAGGTCGCGGATATTTCAGTGGCTGAGGGCTATTCCTTTATTCGCCGGGAACAGCTGCAGCGTTACGCAGTTATACAGATGGATGTCAGAGGCCGGGATATAAATGGTTTTGTAGAGGAGGCTAACAAACTGATAACAAAACAGATCACCCTGCCTCCCGGCTACTGGGTAGAGTGGGGCGGTGCTTTTGAAAATCAGCAAAGAGCCTTGAAACGGCTTTCTATTATTGTTCCCTTAACCGTGTTTTTTATTTTTGTATTACTGTATACCGCCTTTAATTCCATTAAGTATGCAGCTTTAATTATAGCTAACGTACCATTTGCTACTATTGGAGGACTGATATCTCTGTTTATTACCGGACAGTATCTATCAGTTCCTTCAGCTATCGGCTTTATTGCCGTATTTGGTGTAGCCATGCTTAACGGTATTGTCTTAATCAGTTTCCTGAATGAACTCAGAGAAAAAGGATTATCAGTACATGATGCTGTTCGCAAAGGTACCGAGCTCAGGCTCAGGCCGGTTATGATGACTGCCAGTGTGGCTATTCTGGGTCTTATACCCATGCTGCTCTCCAGCGGTGTAGGAGCAGAAACACAACGGCCGCTGGCCACCGTGGTGGTAGGCGGGTTAATCACTTCAACTTTACTGACACTGATCCTGTTGCCGGTCATTTACGAGTGGATGGAGACACGTCCGAAACGATCCGCCAAAAAAGCCAGTCAAAAAGGGGAAAAAGGGGAATTAATATGAAAGAAATAAAAGCGTTTATTCATAAAAATCGAGTGGCTGATGTGATTCATGCACTTAAAATCAATAATTTTTGCAGCAAGCCCTGTAATATTTCAGTGGTTGATGTGTACGGGACCTTACACCCAATAGATAACAGGGAAAAAAATTATTCCCTGGAACTGGGTGAAGGCATTATTAATGAAATGAAACTGGAATTAATCTGTAAGGATGAATTGCTTGAGCGCGGTATAGAGATTATCCATAAAAATGCCCAAACCGGACAGGATATTGCCGGGTATATATATGTTACGGATATTAGCATTGCTATTCCCATTAAAAAGACTAACTAAAGAGTGAAAGATATGATGAATAACGGATATTATAATATGGACTGGGGCTGGGGATTTCCTTTTATGGGGATCATCTTTTTTATATTGTTTGTATTGCTGATTGTGTATCTGATAAGAATAATCAGTTCAGGTGGTGATAATAACACAGCATCATCCGACTCAGCGATTGAGATACTCAAACAACGCTATGCAAGAGGAGAAATAGACGAAAAAACCTATGATGAAATGTTAAAGCGGATAAATAAATGAATCAGTTTATTTTTTTCCTGTATTGAGCCAAAGGAAAAATTTTGCTCTTTGAAAAAGGAAGCTCAAAGAGCATAATAGATAACAGTTGCTACTTTACATGAAGGATAAATAATGAAACAGGCACATATTAGCGCAATTAACGGTATGGAAATTCTGGATTCTCGCGGTAACCCCACAGTTCGGGTCTTTATTGAGCTGGATGATGGGACCTGTTCTGTAGCTTCGGTGCCGTCCGGAGCAAGTACCGGGGAAAATGAAGCCATTGAACTGCGTGATAAGGATATGGCTCGTTATGCCGGTAAGGGTGTTCTGCAGGCGGTGGAGAATGTAAATAATATTATTGCGCCGGCACTGTGTGGTATGGATGTTACTCGCCAGTCAGCTATTGATAAAACGATGCTGGAACTGGATGGTACAGCCAATAAATCTAAACTTGGTGCCAATGCCATACTGGGGGTTTCCATGGCCGTAGCACGGGCTGCGGCTAAATCCTCTCACCTGCCTCTGTATCAATACCTGGGTGGAGCAGGGGCAAGACGTTTGCCGGTTCCCTGTATGAATATACTTAATGGCGGCGAACATTCTGATAATAATGTGGATATTCAGGAGTTTATGGCTGTTCCTGTCGGTGCACCCAACTTCAGGGAAGGGCTGCGCTATATTGCTGAAACCTTTCATGTACTCAAGAAAATACTTAATCAACGCGGTCTGGCCACCAGTGTGGGTGATGAGGGCGGTTTTGCCCCTAACCTGGACAGTAATGAAGATGCCATAGAAACCATTGTGCAGGCTATAGAGCAGGCCGGTTATAAACCTGGGGAAGACATTGCCATTGCACTGGACAGTGCAGCCAACTCTTTTGCAGTTGATATGAAGGGTGCATATGATCTTAAATGGTCCGGTGCCGGTAAAATGCAAAGCCGTGATTTAATAGACATGGCTAAACAATGGCTGGATAAATACCCTGTTGTGCTCTGGGAAGATCCGCTGGCAGAAGGGGACTGGGATGGTTTTGTTCAGTTTACCAGTAAGCTGGGGAATAAAATTGAAGTAGTTGGTGATGATATTTTTGTTACCAATACTCAGTATATACAAAAAGGTATTGAGCAGAAGGCAGCCAATTCAGCCTTAATTAAACTCAACCAGATTGGTACAGTATCTGAAACCATAGAAGCTGTCAGAATGTGCCGTGATGCAGGCTGGCGTTATTTTATTTCACACCGCTCCGGAGAAACTTCAGATACCTTCCTGGCTGACTTTGCTGTAGCTATGGACGGCGGACATCTTAAATCCGGTTCAGCAAGTCGCAGCGAACGTATTGCAAAATATAACCGTCTGCTTGAAATTGAACAGCAACTGGGTGACTCAGCCTTATATTACTGGGAGTGAGTCCAGTGCTCTGGTAATTCAAGCAGTTCCGCAAAATACTCCAGGAAACGGGCGGCATCTGCACCATAAACGACTCGATGATCACAGCTCAGAGTAAATGCAGCATAGCCGTCCTGTTCTGCCCCGACCGCAAGAATAGCCGCAGAACCCGGCGGCACAATCGCTTCAAACTGGGTGACTCGTTTAAATACCCCCAGATTAGACAGGTAAATTGTGGCGCCTTTATAATCGGCCGGTTTAATACGACGGGCTTTTATTTTAGCTTTAAGTGAATCCCACTGCTTATTTAATTCTGCTATGGACTGTACTGCTGCATCCCGTATTACCGGAGTCAGCAGACTGCCGGGTCTGTCTACTGCAATACCGACGTCCACCTGTTTGCGTTGTGCCAGTCCATAAGGTGTATAGGCCGCATTAAACTGAGGATATTTCTGTACGGTCATTGCCAGTGCTTTGCTTAAGAGTAAAGTCAGGGAGGTTTTTTGCTTCTCAGCAGTTTCTATAAGTTTTGTCATGGCAATTCTGGCACTGACCCTGAATGTCGGGATCCCCAGAGTTGCGTTCATATTATCTGCAATGGCCCGATGCATGGGGGTAAATAATTTATAGTGCCATTCGGGTCCATCATCCAGATTGGGCTGGCTGCCCTGTAAGGCGGCTGCCAGAACCTGTGGGCTATGAATAATGCCGTCTGCATCCGGCTTGATACTGGCAGGATCTATATTAAGTTCCTGGGCCAGGCCTCTGGCATAGGGGGAAATTTTTAGGGAGAGGGGATGATCCGAAGCCTCAAGTGTATTACCTGGTGTTGATAGTTTGGCGTCAGGTATTGCTTCTGATTTTACTTCCAGTTCTATCTGCTGTTTTTTCTGTTCAGGTTCAGCAATTGTTTGTTCGACAGGCTGTTCTTCGGAGGACTTTGAATCAGCGATATAAGCAATGGTTTCACCAATAGGGATATCCACACCAGTCGGGGCCAGAGGGCCTGCAAGAAAACCATCCTTAAATGCTTCCACTTCCATAATGGCTTTATCGGATTCAACTTCTGCCACGGCTTCCCCTTTTTTAACCGGGTCGCCGGGCTGTTTTAACCATTCACTGAGTTGTCCGGTTTCCATGGTATCTGAAAGAACCGGTAATTTTAATGCTTCTCGTGACATAATGACTCTCCGGCCTAAACGATCTGTTTTACTGCGTTAATAATACTGGATACGGTTGGGATACTTGCCGCTTCCAGGGTTCCATTATAGGGAGTAGGGAGGTCCAGTCCGGTATGACGTTGTACCGGAGCATCCAGCTCATAAAAACAGCGTTCACTTAAGGTGGCGGCTAATTCAGCACCGGCTCCGGCAAAACCGCAGTCTTCTTCAACAATTAACAGGTGATGAGTTTTACTGACAGAGTCAATACAGGTCTGCCAGTCAATCGGGCTGAGGCTGCGCAGATCAATCACTTCAATATCTATCCCGTCTTCAGCCAGTTTATCAGCGGCCTGTTGTGCCAGAACAGCTGTGCGCGAATAGCTGATCAGTGTCAGGGCGCTGCCTGCTCTGCGCACTGCGGCCCGATGCATTGGCAGTGCTTCAAGCGCCGTATCCAGCGGCCCTTTGCTAAAATACAGCAGTTCATGTTCCAGAATAATAACAGGTTCGTTGCTTTGAATGGCCTGGCGTAACTGCCACCAGGCATCCTGCGGTGTTGACGGTACGGCAATGCGCAGACCGGGAACATTCATCAGAGTATGTTCCAGCCTTTGAGAATGCTGAGCTGCCAGCTGTTTGGCCACACCGCCCGGCACCCGTATAACCAGAGGCATAGGAAACTGACCGCCGGACATAAAGGGGATCTTGGTGGCCATATTAATAATGGCATCCAGAGCCAGCAGGGCAAAGTTAATGGTCATAATTTCTATAACCGGGCGCATACCTACCATGGCTGCGCCGACACCCAGACCGGTAAAGCCGCCTTCAGAGATAGGAGTGTCACGTACCCGCCATTCACCGTATTTTGCATACAGGCCTTCGGTTACCCGGTAACTGCCGCCGTACAGCCCGACATCCTCACCCATAGTAAAGACACTATTGTCAGCTGCCATTTCAATGTCCATGGCTTTATTTAATGCCTGCCAGAGTAATACTTCATCAGTCATCAGATTAATACCTCCTGTCCACGATTGCAGTTAAGCGCTGACCAGGCATCATCCATAGAGGGTTCCGGGCTGGCTGCAGCATATTGTACAGCCTGCTCAACAATTTCCTTTACCTGTTCTTTCATGTTCTGAATTTCCTGGGGATTAATTAAATTTTCCCGATGCATATGGTTGCTTAAATGTTCAATATTATCCCTGCCGACGGCACTGATCTTTTCGGCATCAGGATATTCCGGAATACTGTCCTGCAGCATTACAGTCACAGGATCTTCATCCTTAAATGCCTGTACTTCTACTTTAGGCCTGTAACTGCCGGGATCAGCCATGGAGTGCCCCCGGAAACGATAGGTCTCTATTTCCAGAAACTGCGGGCCGGTACCTTCCCGGATCCTCAGTAAGGCTGACTGAGTGGCTTTATAAACCTCAATAACATCCATACCGTTTACCTGCTCAGCAGGAATTTTATAGCCGCAGGCCCGTTTGTACACTTCAGTCACTTTTGAGTGACGGTGTATTTCTGTACCAATCTGATAACGGTTATTTTCACAGATAAATAAAACCGGCAGGTTCCATAAAGCCGCCATATTCAGGGATTCATGGAATGTCCCCTGGTTAACAGCGCCGTCGCCAAAAAAGCAGATCACCGCTTCCGGTAGATTGCGCATGGCAATGGCATAGGCAATGCCCGTAGATACCGGATAGGTTTCACCGACAATTCCATAACCGCCCATAAAACGCCGCTGCTGATCAAACAGGTGCATTGAGCCGCCCATGCCACCGCTGCAGCCGTCTTTGCGGCCAAACAGTTCTGCCATGATCTTACCGGGAGGAACACCGCGTACCAGGGCATGGACGTGTTCCCGATAGGTGCTGACGACATAATCACCGGGTTCTGATGCATGCAGTACGCCGACGGCTACGGCTTCCTCACCGGGATAAAGGTGCAGAAATCCGGAAATATTGCCCTGAGTGTATTCATAGGCCGCCCGTTCTTCAAAGGCTCTTGCCAGCAGCATGTCTTTAAGCATGGCTTTTAAGATGTCACGTTCCATTTCAGTTTTCCTGTGTAAAATTATCGGCCAGGGACTGCGCCAGTTTAACTACATTGGTTGAATGATTAATTGAATCACAGCTCCAGATATTAGTGACGCCTGCCTGTGTCAACTGTTCCATGGCATCATCAACAAACAGGGCATGGGTAACCAGAACTGATATTGAAGCCGGCTGATATTCAGCCAGGGCTTTGGCCGCTTCCAGCAGGGTTTTGCCGGTACTGGCAACATCATCCACCAGAACAATATTACGACCCTGATAAGGGCCGGCGGGTATATTAACTTTAACATTTCTGTCTCCGTAACGTTCCTTGGTAGCGACCCCATAATCCATCTGGTAACGGACGGCAATATCAGAAACCCATTGTTCTGATTCTCCGTCAGGTCCTAACAGATAGGGATGGTCTATATGCTGATTAATATATTGAGCCATAGCATCGGTAGCGGTTATATTTATGGCTGCAGCAACCGGTATGGCCTCCGACAGATTATGTACCCGGTGTAAATGTGCATCCACAGTCAACACCTTGTCAAAATAACTGGCCAGCAGCCGGCCAATAACCTGCTGACTGATCACTTCGCCTTTATGAAAGGCTTTATCCTGACGCATATAACACAGGTAAGGCGCCACCAGGGCAATCTGTTTTGTGCCCATGGTTCTAGCCCCGGAGGCGGCCAGTATAAGTTTGATCAGTTTTGCATTGGGTCTGTCCAGGCTGTAGAAAAGAACGACCTGGTCAGGTAATTGTTCCGGCAGTTGAATTTTGCTTTCACCATCGGGGAAATGATGGATATCCACACTCTGACAGGGCAGGTTTAAAGCCTCGGCAAACTGCTCTGCCTGGTTTATATAATCTGGGAAACCTAATACAATACTGGTTGTCTGTTTCTTGTTATTCATTTGATACTCTCAATGGTATAACCGGAATTCCTTAAAGCAGCAGATTTTGCAAATTGATAGTCCGCATGAAACTCAGCATAAATGGTGTACAGAGGTTCACCTTCTGCAACTCGATCGTTTACTTTTTTATGCAGGTCAATACCCGCTGTTTTGTCCATGGGCGCTCCAGCCAGACGGGCAATATGGGCAATCTGTAAATTATCAATTTCCTTAACACGCCCCTTAATAGGAGAAATAATTTCAAATTTAAATTTAGCCGGTTCAGTTGATAATGTATTAGGGCCCTGATGTTCAATAATTTCCTGCATTTTCTGCAGTGCACGACCTGATTCAAGCAGATCCCGGGCCAGATGATATCCCTGTCCGCCCCGGACATCCGGATCAAATTCCAGGATCCGTCCAGCCATCTGCAGGGCTTTTTCCTTTAAATCCACTGGAGCCAGAGGATCATTATTTAACACCTGCATAACATCCCGTGCTTCAAGAGCCGGGCCAATGCCATTGCCAATGGGTTGATGACCATCGGTAATAATCACTTCAATATCCAGCCCGGTTCGGTCTCCAATGTATTCAAACAGTTTACGCAGTTTCAGTGCTTCAGTTTGAGTATGAACTTTTGCGGTAGGACCAATGGGGATATCAATCAGCAGGTGAGTGGAACCGGCAGCAATTTTTTTGGATAAAATGGATGCTATCATCTGTCCCCTGGAATCCAGAGCCAGGGGCCGTTCAACTGAAATTAAAATATCATCCACTGGGGCCAGGTTGGCCGTTCCGCCCCAGGCGATAAAACCACGTTGATGATGCGCAATAGTACGTAATTCTTCAGGTTCCAGGTTAACTTTTGCCAGCACTTCCATGGTGTCAGCCGTTCCGGAAGGGGAGGTAATTGCCCGGCTGGAGGTTTTTGGCATTAACATACCATGCGCAGAAACAATGGGAACTATTAACATGGTGGTGCGGTTACCGGGGATCCCGCCAATACAATGCTTATCCACCACCATAGGTTCACCCCAGCTAAGGGTCTTGCCGGTTTCGACCATGGCCCGGGTTAAATAAAGCATTTCATCCCGTTCCAGGCCGCCTTCTGCACAACCCACCAGAAACGCTGAAATTTCAATTTTTGAATAACGGTTATTAACAATATCTTTACAGATATGCAGAAAGTCCTGCTGCTGAAGACGATTACCGGCAATTTTGGCATGGACTAATTGAATGGAAGTAGGCGGTGAAGCATGATCCACAAAGACAGAACAGTTTTCACTGGCATTAAACTGCGTAAAAGTCTGTTCACTTAAACCCAGTTCATCCACTGCAACGATATTTTCATCATCAACAATATTCAGGACAGCTATTACCGGAGTTGTATCTTTTCCGTCCCTGATTTCAATTTTATTAAGAGCCTGGAAACCTTCACTGCGGTACAGGGGACAGTCACGATGCAGGTAGGCCACGTTTTCCTTATAGGTATCAATAGACACTTTTCGAAGTTTTAAGGTTTTCATATCAGGACTCTTCATTATATTTGTTTTGGTCATTATTCTTTTGTTCTTTTAAATTTGTCCAGAACATCTTTTTCAATGGTTTTTATTTCGCTTTCTATTTCATTTTCTAATTTAGAGACAATCTGTTTTTCTATTGTTTTATCATTAAAAATTCTCAGCAGTACCTCAAAGACGATAGCCAGTATAAAAGCACCTGGAATATAATAGTAAATACCGGGTATAGCATGTGAGGTATGCTGGATTGAGAACAATGCAGCGCCGACTGAACCGATAATTGCCGCCAGGATTAAGCTGAGTCTGGCACCGGTCTGTTGTCTTTTTGTAATATGACCGGCATGAGTAAAACCCTGAATAAGCAGCACGGCAATAGCTGCAATGGCGGCAATCTGACCGAGGTTTAAAAATATTATCATGGGTAGAATCAGCAGACCGGAAATAATCAGTCCCTCAGTATTATGAAATACATTGTATTCATAGACTTCGGGGAGATCGCCATCTTTAGCCAGGGTATAGCTGATCTGAGTAACGGCATACAGGGTGGCATTAATGGCCGAGGCCGTTGCCAGCAAAGCGGTAATAGTAATAATTTTAAAACCCCACTCACCAAATACCGGTTTAGCTGCTTCGGCCAGTGCGAAGTCCTTATCTTTGATAATGGTTTCCAGGGAGAGGTTGCCGAATACGGCAATGGATACAGAAATATACAGCACCGCCACCAGAATAATAGCTCCGAACATTGAGCGGAGCATATTTCTCTGTGGATTGCTCATATCTTCTACACTGTTAGTAATAACACTGAATCCCTGAAAGGCAAAAAATGTCAGTCCAAGGGCGCTAAAAATATTAATAATATGTGGAGACAGGGCAAGACTCAGGTTCTCAGGTTTTATAAAATAAAGTGCGGCCAGGGTAAAAATGATCAGTGCTGTCAGCTTTATAATAACAATCAGGTTTTCTGCTTTGGCTACCACTGATGTGCCCACCAGATTAATTAATACAAAAAACACCACAATACCGACAGCAAAAACATTACTGTAAAGGGGATCGGCAGAACCGCTCATAAACGCAGCACCATAAGTGCCAAAGGATTTGGCAACCGCAGCAAGAGAAATTAACTGGGCAAAATAAAATAAAATACCTAATGAACCGGAAAAAACGCCCTGGCCATAGCTTTGAACCAGGTATTCTATAATGCCACCGCGACTGGGGTAACGTATGGCCATTTTACTCAGAGAGTAACCACATAATAAGGCTATAATGCCCCCGATTAAAAATGAAACTGTGACCAGATTGCCGGCAATAACACCGGCTTCTCCAATAACAATAAAAATACCGGCACCCACCATAGAGCCAATACCAAGAAAAATAGCACTCCACAGGCCAAAGGCTTTATTGGTTTCAGTTGATGATTTTATGATACCCACAATTGTTTACCTTCTTACAAAACTCATTAAGTTATTTTTTAACTTTTGGCAGTAAAATACATACTGTTCTTCTGACTTTTTCCTGCTAATGTTATCAGTTTTGTGCTCTAATGTATTTACTGGAAGTGGCTTTGTGAGCAATACTTCAAGAATTATTATATTAGGAGGTAATAATGAGTCAACCACCATACTCTGGTCTTCGTATTATTGAGTTAAGTAAAACATTAACGGGTCGTCTCACAGGTCTGATGTTTGCTGATCAGGGAGCTGAAGTACTGATTGAACGTGATTTATCATTTCAACCCAATGAACATGATGGTTATTTTGACCGAAATAAAATATCTGTACCGCCAGGTTCTCTTGAAGATACAGATTCTGCAGATGTTATCATAGTGGATGGTGATAAGAAGATAAACTCCAGGGTATCACAAATAGTACTTCACGTTACAGCCGCTTTACCCGATGATGAAATTTATGGTGATCTTGAAGCAGATTGCAGTGAAGACTTACTCAATGCACTGGTGGGTTTTTTTACTGATATGTCAACAACCGGCAAATTTATTGGTCGTCCGGTCATCTATACGCCATTACCTCTTTGTTCAGTTTATGCAGGTGTGACTGGCGCTATTGCAGTTGCAGCCGCTTTAGTTGACAGAACACGATGTGGAAAAGGGCGGGAAATTACCTCTTCCAGGATTGCCGGTGGTTTATCAGCAATTGGAGCATTATCACTTATTACCAAAGGTGAGCCTGAGCATCTTAAACCCGCTGATTTAACCGGACTACCTGAAGACGTTGATCCTGAAGCCGCAAAAAAAGTACTCAAAGATGCCGCAACTGATCCGGCAAAACAATTATGGCTGGAACAGCGTCTAATACCATTAAATGCTCCCTATGTTGCTTCTGATGGACGTTTTATTATGGCCATTGCAGGTGTCAATCGCCGTCTGGCTCAACGGTTTTGCCAGACCATTGGCATTTGGGATCAGGTAATGCAGTCAGGCATGGTTGATGTTAATCCCTATGATCCGCAGAACCTTAAATATCGTGGTCGTAATATTGCAGATGCCGGTTCCCTTGATTTTAATATGAATAAACTGCTGGCCGATCTTATCACACCAATAATGGCTCAAAAAACAGCATTAGAATGGGAAAAAGAACTCTGTAATGACGGTATACCCGCGGTTATGATCCGTAGTTTTGATGAATGGATGAAAGATAGTGAGGCACGGCATGCAGCATTAACAGTGCAGATTGATGTGCTCAAACAAGTACAGCTTGGTCGAACAGCATGGTTGGAGAGTGCCCAACCTTACGATGATCTTAAAGCCTGCAAACAGATAGATTTTGTACCTGAACGTACAGAAATGATGATTAAAGAGACTGAACATACTGTTACACCTCGACCATTAGAAGGATTTGTATTAGTTGATTTTGCTAATGTTATTGCAGGTCCTAACTGTGGACGAATATTCTCTGAATTAGGTGCAACAGTATACAAGGTTGATCCAGTTAATCCACAACACGCCCCCGTTGTTATGGTCACCTGGGCGGCTGAACATGGAGTTGGTAAACAGTCTATTATTCTAGATATAAAAACGGACAAGGGTAAGGAAATCATGAACAAGCTTGTTTCTGGTGCAGATATGATTCTGGCTAATAAACGTGATGACCAGTTCAAACGGATGGGGCTTGATCACAACTCATTGAAGAAACTGAATGCCAGGCTGATTGGCATTCAGTTAACAGGTTATAAGGGTGAGAAAACATCAGCACGTGATGATTATCCCGGCTATGATCCAGCCCTTCAGGGGGCAACAGGACTGATGGAACGTTTCGGTCCAGAAGGTTGTCCTACGTTTCATGGCGTAGCTTCCTGTGTTGATTATCTGTGCGGTTATCTTGGAGCATGGGCTGGAGTCAGTGCACTTTATAGTCGGGAAATCAGACAGGATGGACAGGGTGACTGGGCGCAGTCATCATTAGCTGCTGCCGCTTCACTGACTCAGCTTCTCCTGCAACAAACACCTGAGCCAGAGTCAGCACGTGGTCCTTATGCCACTGGTATGAATAAAGGTGAGCGTATTTATAAACTTACTGATGGCTGGATCTTTGCTCAGGGCCAATCTGATTTAACAGAAAAATTATCCGGCTTTACTATTGAACAGGCGCTATCCTACTTAAAGGATAAGAATATTAAGGCTGTACCTGTTCAAACTTGTGAGACTCTAGCACAACGCCATAAGGAGAATCCCTGTAAAACGGTAACATTTGAAATGCGTGAGAGAGATGGCTGGATAAGTGAAAATTTTGCTCCCACATGGCTGGTCTTTGACGGAAAACCGGTAGAATGCCCAGGACCAGCAGCCCGTATTGGTTCAGATGCACCTAAAATTTTAACAAATCTTGGTTATTCTGCTGCTGAAATTAAGCAATTAATATCAGCTAATATTGTTGGACGTGTAGAGTGGATGCCTGAGCAAAAATAGTCATATTAATATAAATGGTTATGCTATTGTAAAATAAACTGGAACGAAATATAAAAACTAAAGGACTTTTATTGTGCTAAAACAAACAGTGAATCTACTATTATTAATAATGATTAGCAGTTACAGCTTTGCTTCTGAGTCATTGTATCAAACGCTTTATTTTGGTGGTGATATTATAACCATGGATGGCGATGAGCCCGCTTATGTCGAAGCCGTTATTGAGCGTGATGGAAAAATTATTTATGTGGGTGATAAAGCCGGCGCGGTTAATAATTTTGCAGGCAAAACCATTGAAGTTAACCTGGAAGGCAAAACGATGTTACCAGGCTTTTTAGATCCACATGGTCATTTTATGTCAGCTTTAATGATGGTCAACCAGGTAAATGTGGCGTCACCGCCTGTTGGTACAGTAAAAAATATCCCCCAGATGATTGAAAAGCTAAAAGCCTATCAAAAAGAAAAAAACATTCCTAAAGGCGGCTGGATAGTTGGTTGGGGTTATGACCAGGATTTATTAGATGAACAGCGACATATCACCAAAAAAGATCTGGATGCTGCCTTTCCAGATAATAAAGTCCTGATTGTCCATGTGTCCATGCATGGCGCTGTACTTAATTCAAAAGCATTAGAATGGGCTAACATTGACAAAAATACCAGGACTCCAGCAGGAGGTATTATTGCAAGAATGCCCGGCAGTACTGAGCCTGCCGGTTTATTAATGGAAATGGCTTATCTCCCTGTGATGGAAAAACTACCGCAACCAGACGATGAGGAAATGCTTGAATTAATGAAACCGGCTCAAATGATGTATACCCGTGAAGGATATACTCAGGCTATTGAAGGTTTTACTCATTTTAAAGATTTGAATTTTTTAATGAAAGCCGCGGCACAAGGTAAAAACTTTATTGATATTATTGCCTTACCTTCTTTTACGGAAATGGATAAGTGGCTAAATAAGCCAGAATATAAATTCGGTGAATACCATAATAAATTTAAAATTCAGGCATGTAAAATTACTCTGGATGGTTCACCACAGGGCAAAACAGCACTGGTTTCCAAACCTTATTTAACGGGCGGCCCTGCAGGTGAAAAAGACTGGAAAGGAAATGCTTCTATTACTCAGGAACAACTTGATGGTTTGACAAAAAAATTATTTGATAATCATATTCCAATACAAATTCATGCCAATGGGGATGGCGCTATTGATATGATGATCAAAACGGTTGAACATGCTGGCATTACAGCAAAAGATGATCGTCGTACCTTGATTGTGCATTCACAGTTTCAACGTCCTGAACATTTACCAAAATATGTTGAACTGGGTCTGTTGCCTTCTTATTTTACCCTGCATACCTTTTTCTGGGGTGATGTTCACATCAAAAACATTGGCAAAGAAGCGGCCTTTTTTATTAGCCCAATGAAAGCAGCTAAAGAGGCAGGTTTGATCACTTCTAATCATTCAGACTTTAATGTGACACCATTAAATCCATTTTTTATGATGTGGACAGCGATGGCCAGAGAATCCAGATCGGGTGTTATTATTGGTCCTGATCAACGAGTTGATGCTTATACCGCATTGCAGGCTCTTACTACAGGTCCTGCCTATCAGTTTTTTGAAGAAAATCGTAAGGGTAAAATCAAAGTCGGTATGCTGGCTGATTTTGTTATTATTGAAAAGAACCCATTAAAACAAGCGGTGTCTGATATTAAAAACAACGAGGTTGTTCAAACAATAAAAGAAGGTAAGACTGTGTACTCTAAAAAGGAAGATAATTCGAAAAAAAAATTAGCGGGTGCCGAACGCGATTCACATGGTTGTATTGGTTCTGCTGGTTATTCATGGTGTGCAAAAACGAATCAGTGTGAACGACCCTGGGAGTTAACTAAAATAAGGGGATTTGAAAATTCACAATCTGCATTTAATTCTTACTGTAAGTAAAGCATTTATTGGTTACCCCTTAATCTTTTCTCATTCATGTACGGTATATTGTAAGGGAATATGCCGTAATTTTTTACTTTCATAAATTAACTTCCTCCGGAAGTCAAAATCATATCAACCAATGCCAGCAGTGAACACCCGGACAGAAAAATGCTCAGTGTTTTTACCACCCATACCGGCATTAAATCCACTTCAAGATGAGCCATCTGAACATGAAGGTGGTTATAGCGCCAGGCGGAAATTAAAAAAGCGGCTGCACTAAAAAATAATAAGATAATAGTGACCACCATTAACGGCCATACCGGTTCAATATCATTCATGAATTTATTAATACCCAGGCCGGATATTAAAGCGGCAAGCCCGGTTCTGATCCATGCCTGGTAAGTTCTTTCATTGGCCAGTACGGTTCGATCAATAGCCAGACTGTTTCTATCCGGTTCATTTACTTTCGAATTGTTTGATTCTAACTTATCCGAACTGTTCTGTGTTAATGACAAGATCGCTATCCTCTGGTGGCCTGAGTCATTAATGTTGCCATAGAATAAGATTGCACTCCAGTGGTACCACAACATCAGGATGATATGGAATAACTCTCAGAGTATAATCTTCAACAGGACGATGTGCCTGTATTTCAAGCCTGTAAAGATAACTGTTTACTGCACCAATAAGCGTTTCCATGCGTTGCAGAGTATGTCGTTCAGGTTCTTCCTTCTCTGCTGCTTCAGCATACAGCTCTACTTTTATAAATTCAGGATTCAGCTCACCCAGGTAAAGCTGTACTTTAAATTCAATATTCTGCGGGTTCTGCAGGATTTCCAGGTTACTGAAATGAATAGCAGACCAGTATTGCCGGATTTGTCTATGCCAGTCATGAATTATCCTGGCCTGTTGCCCCTTATTATCACAGCGCTGATACCATTGTTCGGCCAGCGGCAGGTAATAATTTTCAGTATATTCACGCAACATACGATTGGTAGAAAACTGAGGGGTCAGCTCAGCCATGCTGTGGCGCATTAATTTTAACCATTGTTCTGGAATGCCCTGCTGATTACGTTGATAAAAAGCCGGGATTATTTTCTGCTCCAAGGTATCATAAAGAATTTCAGCCTCATGGGCATCCCAGGCCGGATCGCTGTCATGTTCCTGACCGTCACCCAGCGCCCAGCCGACATTTTCGTTATACGCTTCAGCCCACCAGCCATCCAGTTCAGCGAAATTCAGGCCGCCGTTCACCAGAACTTTCATACCACTGGTTCCACTGGCTTCCCAGGGGCGACGGGGGGTATTAAGCCATAAGTCAACGCCAGCAACCAGTTGCTCTGCAATCAGTAAATCATAATCAACCAGAAAAACCAGATGTTTACCCAGCTTATAATCCTGGATAAAACGGATCCATTGCTGAATCAATGTCTGGCCCTTAAAATCTTTAGGATGAGCCTTACCGGCAATAACAATCTGAACGGGTTGATCAAACCGGGTTAGCAGGCGGGCAAGACGGTCAGGATCATGTAATAGAAGGTTAGGGCGTTTGTAGGTGGCAAAGCGGCGGGCAAACCCCAGGGTAAGCACATTGGGATCAAGTACATCACCATCAGACTCATAAATGGCCTGATGTTCAGGCTGACGCTGACGGATCCACTGGATTAAATTAAGTCGGTTATTCAGGCGCATTTCCCAGAGCCTGTCATCCGGGAGTTCCATAATGGATGCCCGTAATGCCTGTAGTTCCTCTCGCCAGCGTTCCTTACCGCAAACCTCTGTCCACAGCTGATCCGATTTAGCGGAATCCCAGCTGGGGATATGAACACCGTTGGTAATATGTCCCACGGGAACTTCAGCTGCGGGCCAGCGTGGAAACAGGCTCTGAAAAAGTGTCCGGCTGACCTTGCCGTGTAATTTACTTACGCCATTCACGGCGATGCTGCCGTGAATGGCCAGCCAGGCCATATTAAAGGCTTCATGGGAGTTTGTCCGGGACTTACCAAGTACCAGTATCTCAGATAGATCAATACCGCAATGTTCTGCCCAGGGGGATAAATAATACTGGACGAGTTTATTATCAAAACGGTCAAAACCGGCTTCAACAGGTGTATGGGTTGTAAACAGATTACCTGCACGGGTTGCCATTAGCGCGGTACTGAAATTCACATCCTGTTCCTGCATGAACAACCTGGCACGTTCAAGAATAGCGAAGGCGGCATGGCCTTCATTTAGATGACAGACTTCCGGCTGCAGACCCAGTTGATTTAACAGGCTGTAACCACCAATACCTAATACCATTTCCTGTTTTAAACGTAATTCTGTATCACCACCGTATAGTTCACTGGTGATCCCCCGGTCGGCAGGATTATTAAGTGGATCATTACTATCAAGCAAATAAAGGGTAATGCGACCAATCTGTACCTGCCAGGTGCGAAGGCGAAGAAGCCGACCGGGAAACTGAATACTGATGTTAAGCCATTCACCGTTTTCATCACGTACCGGTGTTACCGGCATCTGGCTCGGATCATTAAAGGGATAAAATTCTCTCTGTTCTCCCTGGCGATTAATAGTCTGGCGAAAATAACCCTGCTGATACAGCAGGCCGACAGCCACCAGGGGAATACCCAGATCGTTAGAGGTTTTCAGATGATCACCGGCCAGTACACCCAGTCCGCCGGAATAAAGGGGCAGTGCTTCACTGAGACCGTATTCCATGCAAAAGTAGGCGACTAGATTAAGATGACTTTGGGGATACTTCTGGCTAAACCAGGTTTCACGGTTTAGTGCAAAATTCTGTTCGTCGTGCAGTTGCTTTAACAGCTGATTAAAATGTTTGTCCTGGACCAGTTCATTAAGTCGTTTTATACTTACAGTCTGCATAATCATCCACGGATTATGCGTTTGCTGCCATAATTTATTATCAATGCAGGACCAGAGCTGATCCGCTACATGACTCCATGACCAGCGAATATCCAGGGCCAGACGCCGTAAATCACTTAACTGTGCAGGCAGATCCGGGCGCAGTTCATAAGGCAGGGTATTCATAAATTACTCCCGATGATTATCGGTTGGCCAGGTCCAGTTTTTAATTTCAGGCATATCCTCTCCATATTTTATTATGTATTCCTGGTGTTCAATGAGTTTGTCATTCATTGCCTGATGAATATGGCCGGCCCGATCGTTTAATGACTCAACCCGGTCAGCAACATCTATTACCAGGTGAAAGCGGTCCAGTTTATTACGCACAACCATGTCAAAAGGTGTGGTGGTTGTGCCTTCTTCTATATAACCCCTAACATGAAGATTATGACTGAATACACGCCGATAGGTCAGTCGATGTATTAACCAGGGGTAGCCATGAAAAGCAAAAATTACAGGAATGTCTGTTTCAAACAGGGCATTAAAATCTGAATTAGTCAGACCATGGGGATGTTCTTCATGCGGCTGCAGGGTCATTAGATCCACTACATTAATAACCCGGATCTTAATTTCCGGTGCATACTGGTGCAGTAAATCCACAGCAGCCATAGTTTCCAGCGTCGGTACATCTCCACTGCAGGCCAAAATAATATCCGGCCTGGAATCCTGATCATTACTGGCCCATTCCCAAATCCCGATGCCTGCAGAACAATGCTTAACGGCCTGTTCCTTGTTCAACCACTGCAGTTCCGGTTGTTTACCGGCGACAATAATATTCACCAGGTTTTTTGAATTAAGGCATTTATGGGTGACATTTAACAGGGTATTAGTATCAGGCGGCAGATAAATGCGCACAATATCGGATTTTTTATTAACAACGTGATCAATAAAGCCCGGATCCTGGTGAGAAAAACCATTATGGTCCTGACGCCAGACATGTGAAGTTAAGAGTATATTCAGGGAGGCAATATCCGCCCGCCAGGCAATTTCATTACACACTTTTAACCACTTGGCATGCTGATTAAACATGGAGTCAACAATATGAATAAAGGCTTCATAGCAGGAGAAAAAACCGTGTCGCCCTGTCAGCAGATAGCCTTCCAGCCAGCCCTGGCAGGTATGTTCAGAAAGAATTTCCATTACCCGTCCATCGACAGCAAGGTGATCGTCATAGCTGAACAGTTCTGCAGTCCAGGCCCGGTTGGTGACTTCAAACAGTGCGGATAAACGGTTGGAAGCTGTTTCATCGGGTCCCATAACTCTGAAATTGGCTTCTTTGGCATTTAAGGTCATGATGTCCCTGAAATATTCGCCCATATGCCGGGTTGCCTCACCATAGCTTGTGCCCGGCTGCTCAATTTCCAGACAATAATTACTATAATCAGGCAAGTGCAGGGGTTTTAATAACAGACCACCATTGGCATGGGGATTAGCACCCATGCGTAATGTACCTTCCGGTGCCAGGTCTCTGATGCAGGCTAAGGGACGGCCGTCCGTATCAAAAAGTTCTTCCGGCTTATAGCTTTTCATCCAGCTTTCCAGAATTTTAATATGTTCCGATTGCCTGACATTGGGTATAGGTACCTGATGTGCACGCCAGTAGCCTTCAACTTTCAAACCGTCAATTTCTTTTGGGCCTGTCCAGCCTTTTGGTGTTTTAAGAATGATCATGGGCCAGCGGGGCAGCCTGGTATCACCGTTTTCCCTGGCATTTTTCTGGATAGTCTTAATTTGAGCAATGACAGTATCCATAGCAGAGGCCATTAACTGATGTATTTTCTCCGGATCATCACAATCAACCAGACAGGGCTGGTAGCCATAACCTTCAAATAAATGCATTAAATCTTCGGTATCAATACGAGCAAGTACCGTAGGATTGGCAATTTTATAACCGTTAAGATGCAGGATGGGTAAAACCGCTCCGTCCTGTACCGGATTAAGAAATTTATTACTATGCCAGGAGGTGGCCAGGGGGCCGGTTTCCGCTTCACCATCACCTACTACACAGACTGCCAGCAGATCAGGATTGTCAAAGACCGCACCAAACGCATGGGACAGAGAATAACCTAATTCACCGCCTTCATTGATAGAACCGGGAGTTTCCGGTGCACAGTGACTGGGAACACCGCCGGGAAATGAAAACTGCTTAAAAAGCTTTTTCATCCCGGTTTTATCCTGAGATACTTCAGGATAAATCTCGCTATAGCTGCTTTCCAGCCAGGTACTGGCAACCAGTGCCGGACCGCCATGACCCGGCCCGGTAATAAAAATAGTATTTAATGATTCACGATTTATAATACGGTTAACATGGGCATAAATAAGATTTAGTCCCGGCGTAGTCCCCCAGTGCCCCAGACAACGGGGTTTGATATGCTCGGCCTTAAGCGGTTGCTCAAGCAGAGGATTGTCCATAAGAAATATCTGCCCGGCAGATAAATAATTAGCGGCGCGCCACCAGGCATGAATATTCTGAACCTCATCATCGGTTAAAGGGTTCTGTGTTGAATTGGTATTGTCCATAATAGTTCACCGGAAATTAAAATTGTTAGGGATCAGAACGCTTGAATATAAAGCAACAGAATTTACATTTGAAACGCCGGATGCATATTATTCATCTGCAACCAGAATACGTTGTCAAATAAAAACCACTGTATAAAAATAAAACCGGTAATAACCAGTAATATCATAATAACCGTTGCCAGCAGGGCGCTGGCAAAATTATCCACTTCAAAGCCTGGTACGATCATTGATGTCAGCTGGATCATAAAGGCATTAACAAATAGCGCAAACAGGCCAAAGGAAAGTACGGTCAACGGCCAGGTCAGAAACCACAGCAGGGGACGGATAAAGGCATTCATCAGGCCAAGGATAAGAGAAGCCAGAAACAGGTCGCCAGCAGAACGAACCCGGATACCCGGTACAATCGCAGTGATAATCAGTAAGCCAATGGTGCTGAATAACCAGAGGATCAGAATTCCGAATATCATTAATAGGGCACCTTTGAAGTAGTCTCTGTCCGGAAATTACCTTCCTGGCAATGATCCGAAACGTAAATGAAAAAACGTGTGTATCAATAAATGGATGCACACCAGCCAGGCGGTAAATAAGAGCTATAGTACTATTTTAACGGGCAAACTTAAACAGAGCATTTATTATTATCTGAAATGTACTTAATAATATTATTGACCATAAAATTCATTATTAATTCAGTATTCCTGATACTGTTTGCATCATATTACTCCTTTAAAGATTAAACAGTATATAATAATATAAAGTGAAGGTTTGTACTTTATAGCATAAGTATTACCTATAATGATAAAATCAATTGTCATTTATATGACACCAGAATTATTTATGCACAGAAGCCGGTTGTAGTTTGACTCTATTTTGATTCTAATTGAGTATTTAACAATAACCGAGGGATAAGGTAAAAACAATTCAATTACTTATAAGATAAAACGCTTTATATGAATGCTGATTCACCCCTTTATAATCATTATAAAAATGAACTGTCAAAATCACCTATATTCAGTGGTTTGTCTGAACAGCTCCTGGATAATATGCTTGAGCAGTTTCAATATACTACCTGGCGGCGTACCAATATTTCCAGTAGTACCGCCTTAATGGAACGTTTCCATCTTATTATTAATGGACGAGTTAAAATTGAACATATTGATCCCCAATCCGGTGATCAGGTCACACTTTTTATTCTTGGTTCAGGAGACGGGTTTGATGTTATTTCCTTACTGGACGGGAAACCCAGGGATATCAGGGCGGTGGCTATTGAAGATCTCCATCTTCTTACAGCACATACCCAAACCGTACGGGAGTGGATAAATCATTACCCGGAATTTAATATTAATTTTCTGCCTTATCTGGGTGTCCAGATGCGCACCATGGAAACCCTGGCAGCCGATCTGGCTACCAAAGATACTATAACCCGCCTGGCTCGATTAATTTTACGCCATACGGCTCATAATAACCATCACTCGGAAAATAACAGGGCAAAAAACAATCATCATCAAATAAAATTAATTCATGATTTATCCAATACAGCACTGGCACAAATGATTGGCTCCACCCGTCAGGTGGTTAACCATCACTTGCAGGCATTAAGACATAAAGGCATTCTTATTAACCAGTCTAAAAATCTGGCCATAAAGGAACTGGAAGGCTTACATGAAATTGCGGATAAGTTTTTATCCCGTAATAAATAGACGATGCTTTTTTTAGTCTCTGGAAATTCTTTTTTGAGTGTCATATGCCTGACACTCAGGCAGGCCGGCTGATTTTATAATTATTCTTCTGGATCATATTGTGTGCTTAACAGACAAGATAGCAGGAGACAGGGCATGTACCGGGATATTAGCAATGATAATAATAGTTGCGTTGCTATTTATAAAATCCTCTCTGAAGTAGAACAGAGCATAAGACAGTTGAGCCAATCAGACTTTGATTTAACTCACTTATCCATTCTGGCTAACGGCTATCATAGACATGAAAATATTATAGGTTATTATAATACCGGTGAGCAGATTAGATTCTGGGGCCAGCAGGGGGCTTTCTGGGGTAGATTATGGCGTCAGTTGTCAGGTTCAGCTTTTTTCTGGATTCCGGGCATTGGGCCTCTTGCTGTTGGCGGCCCCCTGGCAGGTTTTTAGTTATAATTCATGGCGATCAGGACGAAGTGTTTCGAGCCGGTGATCTTCTGAGAAGCAATAAAGAGACGGATATATCCGTACATATAAAAACCAATTTCATAAAGAGCTGAGTTATTACTTAGCAATAACACTTAACAATAAATAGCATTATAATGACCTTTTCCCGGTGTAGATTCCGGCTTACCCATTATGAGGAAATAAACCATGTCAGATCTGCTCAGCAACAATGATTTACTTAAATCCGCACACAAATCTTTTTTTACCATAGGTGGACTTCTGATAATACTGGGTGGTGTGGGTATCTTCCTGCCGAATCTGTTATCAATGGCCATTGAAATATTTCTTGGCTGGCTGATGTTGTCAGGGGGTATCTTATGGGCCTGGTATACCTACCAGTGGTACAGGGGCTTTAATAACTGGCTGAAACCTCTCATCCTTATAGCGGGCGGCATCTTATTACTGGTCTACCCTGTAACCGGGATCGCGGCTATAACCCTGATGATAGCCTTTTACCTGTTTATTGATGCCTTTGGCAGCTTTGCTCTGGCATTACAGCGTCGGCCGATGTCCGGCTGGTTCTGGTTAATTATTAATGCCGTTATTTCACTATTGCTGGCCTTATTGCTACTTACGGGCTGGCCTGTAACTTCTCCAATCTATCTTGGCATTATTGTCGGTATCAGCCTGTTGTTTGATGGTTTAACTTTAATCATGTTAGGCTGGGCAGTTAAACCGGAATAATACCGATATCGAGTATATCATGAGCCTCAATTCCTATCTTAATAATTTTTTATCTCCATTTACAACCAGGTACTTATTATTATGAGCATGAAATCACCCGCCTATATTCAATGGTTTAAAGATCTCGGTATCAATGATGTGCCCCTGGTCGGCGGTAAAAATGCATCGCTGGGAGAAATGTATCGTAGTCTTACTCCGGAAGGGATCAAAGTTCCCAATGGCTTTGCTGTTACTGCACAGGCCTACCGGGATATGCTAGACCAGGCAGATGCCTGGCCGCAACTGCATAAGCTATTAGATAATGTTGATAAGTCCGATGTGGATGATCTGGCCGAACGTGCTCATAAAGCCAGAGAACTTGTTTATGGTATTGGTTTTTCTGAAATCTTACGAGAGCAGGTTCTACAGGCTTATCATGCTTTAATTGAAGAATATGGAAATGATCTGACCCTCGCGGTACGCAGTTCTGCAACCGCTGAAGATCTGCCTACCGCCAGTTTTGCCGGACAGCATGATACCTATCTGCATATCAAGGGCGATGAAATGCTTATTGATGCCTGTCGCCGTTGTTTTGCCTCCTTATTTACTGAACGTGCCATTGCCTATCGTCTTGATAAGGGATTTGATCATTTTAAAGTCGCCCTGTCCATTGGTATTATGAAAATGGTGCGCTCGGATCTGGATGCCAGCGGGGTAATGTTCAGCCTGGATACTGAATCCGGATTTCGAGATGTGGTATTTATTACCGGCTCCTATGGCCTGGGTGAAAATATCGTACAGGGGGCTGTTGATCCGGATGAATTTTACGTACATAAAACCGGCTTAAACAGGGGCTACAGGGCAGTATTAAGACGTAACCTGGGTGAAAAGAAAATAAAAATGGTTTATGCCCATGCCCGAAGTGCCCAGACTACACGCAATATTCCCACCCCCAAAGCGGATCAGGAGCGTTTCTGTATCAGTGATGAAGACGTACTCACACTGGCTGAATATGCCATTAAAATAGAAAACCATTATACCCGGGAGGCGGGTCAGTCCAGACCGATGGATATGGAATGGGCTCGGGATGGAGTGGACGGCAAGCTTTATCTAGTTCAAGCCAGGCCTGAAACTGTGGCTTCCCAGAAAACTGGCACCAGTCTGGAAGAATACCGGCTTAAGGGTAAAGGGCCGTTGCTGGTTTCCGGACGTTCTGTCGGCAGCAAGATAGCGACTGGTCGGGCACGAATTATTTCTGATGTCCATCACCTTGCTGAATTTCAACCCGGAGAAATTCTTATTGCTGATATGACTACCCCTGACTGGGGACCTGTTCTGAAAATTGCTGCCGCTATTGTCACAAACCGGGGAGGGCGCACCTGTCATGCTGCCATTGTTGCCAGGGAACTGGGTATACCTGCAGTGGTCGGAGCCGATGATGCTACAGAGATTATTAACGATGGTGAAATGATCACAGTTTCCTGTGCTGAAGGTGATGAAGGCCGAGTCTATCAGGGTGAACTGCCCTATGATGTTGAAGTGACTGATCTTAAAAATATTCAGACACCTGCAACTAAAATTATGCTTATTCTGGGCAATCCTGATCTGGCATTTAAAAGCAGTTTTCTGCCCAATGACGGTGTCGGGCTGGCCCGGATGGAATTTATTATTAATGATGAAATCAAAGCCCATCCCATGGCGCTTATTCATCCGGAAAAAGTTCAGGATGATAATGAACGTAAACAGATAGAACAATTAACTAAAGGCTATGATAATCCAGCCGATTTTTTTATTGAACGGCTTTCTGAAGGGGTAGGCACGATTGCCGCGGCATTTTACCCTAAACCGGTTATTGTGCGTATGTCTGATTTTAAAACCAATGAATACGCTTCCTTATTAGGCGGCCGCTGGTTTGAACCTGAAGAAGATAATCCCATGCTCGGGTTTCGAGGTGCTTCCCGCTATTATCATCCTGATTATGCTGAAGGTTTTGCCCTGGAATGTGCAGCCATGAAACGGGTCAGGGATATCATGGGGCTGGACAATGTCAGGCTGATGATCCCGTTCTGCCGACGAGTTAAGGAAGGTGAACAGGTACTTGAAGTAATGGCTTCTCATGGTTTAAAGCGCGGTGAAAACGGCCTTGAAATCTATGTTATGTGTGAAATACCTAATAATGTTATCCAGATTGATGCCTTTGCTCAGTTATTTGACGGTTTTTCTATTGGCTCTAATGATCTAACCCAGCTAACATTGGGTGTGGATCGGGATTCTGATATTGTTGCTTTTGATTTTGATGAACGTGATAACGGTGTTAAGGAAATGATAAGGCTGGCGGTTGAGGGTGCCAGACGCAATCAGAGACATTCCGGTCTGTGCGGCCAGGCTCCATCCGATTATCCTGAAATGGCAGAGTATCTGGTTGATATTGGAATTGATTCTATCAGCCTTAATCCAGACACGGTCATTAAAACCATACTGCATGTACTGGACGTTGAAAAAAAGTTAAATAAAAAGTTATAGTAACGCTATAGTTAACAAGTAAATAACAAGTAAAAATTATTTTTAATTTCATACTTGATAAGCATCATGGCATAAATGATAGCTTTAGTTTTATACTTAATTATTAGTTAATAAAGATCCACAACTATTGCCCTGATTTTTCCAGTTCCATTCTTTCAAACAGGAGTGCAACAATGTCTATCCAAACTGAACTTCAACAGACCATTGAAGATATGATTGACAGTACGCGGGGTATTCTTGCTGCTGATGAAAGCAGCCCCACCATTGCCAAACGTTTTAAATCCATAAATGTTGAATCAACTGAAGAAAATCGCAGAGCCTATCGAAGCCTGATCCTCTCTACCCCTGATCTGGGAAAGTATATCTGCGGGGTGATTTTATTTGAAGAAACGCTGGCTCAGAAATCTGATGATGGAGTACCTTTACCTGAAGTTTGTATTCAGCAGGGCATTGTGCCCGGAATAAAAGTAGATAAAGGTAAAATACCTTTGGCCAATGCGTCCGGTGAAGAAATCACCCAGGGTCTGGATGGCCTGGCACAACGACTCGAACAGTATAAAACACAGGGTGCCCGTTTTGCCAAATGGCGAAATGTTTATCATATTTCAGACCGTACACCGACTCACCAGGCTGTTATTGCTAATTCAGAAGTACTGGCCCGTTATGCAGCCATCTGTCAATCCAAGGGTGTGGTGCCCATTGTTGAACCGGAAGTTCTGATAGACGGTGATCACACAATTGAACGCTGCTCAGAAGTCAGCCAGTTTGTTTTTCATGAACTGTATCATGCCCTGCAACGCCATCATGTGGTTCTGGAGCATACTATTTTAAAACCCAATATGATGGTTGCCGGAAAAAACTTCGCACATAAAGAATCGCCAGAACGGGTTGCTGAAGAGACTATTAAAATATTGCGCCGTACGGTACCGGCGGCTGTACCCAGTATTAACTTCCTTTCTGGCGGTCAGACACCGGAAGAGGCTACGGCTAATTTAAATGCTATTAATCAAGCGGGATCACAGCCCTGGGAATTATCTTTTTCCTATGGCCGTGCTTTACAGCAACCCGCCCTAAAGGCCTGGCAGGGTAAAGCTGAGAACAGTGACAAAACACAGGCTGCACTGTTTCAGCGAGCCAGGCTTAATAGTCTGGCACGTACAGGCAAATATACTTCAGATATGGAAAATAACTAATATTGAAAATAACAAAGGACATTATTAATGCATATTTCTTTTCATGGTGCTGCAGAAAACGTTACCGGTTCCTGTCATTTGCTTGAATGTGCAGGCAAGCGGATCCTTATTGACTGCGGCATGTTTCAGGGCGGCAGGGAACTGGCGGAAGAAAACTTCGATGCCTTTGGCTTTGAGCCGGAATCCATCGATTATATTTTACTGACCCATGCCCACCTTGATCATTGTGGACGGATACCTTTGCTTGTTAAACGCGGATTTACCGGTGAAGTCATCACCACCCCGGCATCTGTAGAATTAGCCCGCCTGGTCATGCTTGATGCTGCTGGTTTGCAGGAAGAAGAAGCCCGCTACCAGCAACGCAAGGCCAAACGTCGTCACGGCAGCAACCATAACCATAAAAATGCCAATGAAATAGAGCCTTTATATACAACCCTGGATGCCCTAAACAGTCTGGAATTTTTTAAGCGAAGAGCTGCGTATAATGAGCCTGTAGATATTGCACCCGGTATTCGCGCAACATTCCTGGACGCTGGTCATATCCTGGGTTCGGCCAGTATATTTTTAGAACTTAAAGAGGGTGATCAGGAGCATCGCCTGTTATTTTCGGGTGATCTGGGTTATAGCAACCGGGCCATTTTACGTAATCCTGCAAAGCCGCCCGAAGTTGATACGGTTGTAATGGAAACCACCTATGGTGATCGACTGCATAAACAGCTGGAACCTTCTATTAGTGAACTTTACGATATTATTAATACTACCGTAGGTCGTGGTGGTAATGTGATCATTCCCACTTTTGCTCTGGAGCGTGCCCAGGAAATTCTCTATTACTTAAGAGAGGGGGTTTATGCAAAAAAAATTCAGCACTATACGACGGTATTTCTTGATTCCCCCATGGCTATTTCCGCCACTGAAATTTTCAGAAGACATCCTGAATGTTATGATGCAGACACCATGAAAATATTTGATAAGGGAAATGATCCCTTTTACATACCCGGTCTGCATTTTACCCGTGAAACCTCTGAATCCATGGCTATAAATATGGTAGAGAGTGGGGCCGTTATTATGGCCGGTTCCGGTATGTGTACTGGCGGCAGAATTCGTCATCACCTTAAACATAATTTGTGGAATAAACATAATAGCATTGTATTTGTTGGTTATGCCGCTCAGGGCACACTGGCACGGCGTATTGTTGATGGAGCTGATACGGTTAAAATCTTTGGTGAAGTGATCCCGGTAAAAGCCGATGTGTATACAATCGGTGGTTTTTCTGCCCATGCGGATCAGGCTGAATTACTGCAATGGCACAGCCAGACCGGTAACCCGGCAACCACATTCCTGGTACACGGGGAAGAAAAAAGTATGCATGTGTTTGCTAAAAAGCTACAGAATTACAATGTAAAAATTCCAGAACTGCATCAGAAATATACTTTATAATAATCTTGCACTTATAAGGCACTAATTTTTACTTTCTAAACAATAAATCAGGAGATTTAACAATAATGACTGATATGCAGCATATAGAAATTAACCGTTATAAAGATGAAATCATAGATGATGTTAAACAGTTAATTGAAAAATATCGAAAAGCTATGGACTGGGATATCCCTGAAAATGATGATAAAAAATCAGACCGGGTTATTTTTGAAGCTATTGAAACAGCTCTTGCACAAATAAAAAAAGACAGCTGATCTGAATAAAACCCTATCGATACCCTTGGAGCGTGGGCATTTTGCCCACGTACTCAATAATATCCAATCTCATTCACTTGTCTAAAAGATTCTTATGGATTTTGACTATGCTGACTATTTTGAGGAATCCAATACGGCCAGTGGCTATGAAACCCTGATTATGATTGGGTGATGCACCTTGTTTAAACGCGCTGATAACATTGAAGACTGCTGGGAATTTTTTTCCAATCTATTCTGGATGTCTGGAAGTCCTTACCACCCCGTGACTTTCCCAATTATCCTGCGGTAGCAATGGCCCGGAAGAGGCTGATGAACTTTTAGCCCGGGATGGTTTTAGCTGGAAAAACAAGTAGTTAACCTTGTTAGTGTCCATCCGAAAATTACCTTCCTGGCACTTGTGAAACGCAAAAGAGAAAGAGGTGATTTTTCCAGGTTAATAAATGGATGCACACTAGTTTTTTCCAAAAGCATGACAGGTATCTATAACTTTCCAGCGACGATTTTCATTGTTCGGTGTATGTTTACAGATCCAGTTTTCAGCTTCTTCAGAAGTGTTAAAATTTAAATAATCATTGCTATCGGGGTCGGTCACAAATGACCAGCCTAATAAGCCAAACTTTTCTACACGGTATATTCCGCTATCTTCGTTAAAAACTTTTCGATATAACATAATTATACTCCTCCATTAAACAAGAAACTTTATTATTTAATAATATTGGTTGAGTTTGAAATATTTCAAGCTATTAAGGGTGATGAAGGTTACAAATAATGACCATTAAGCGGCAGATTATTAATCTTTTTATTAACTTTGAATTTGGAGATATAAGAAGTGATCGGCAAGTAAAAAGCCAAATAATAGCATTAAGTAGATAATTGAATACCCAAAGAGGCGCATGGCTCCCTGGTTTTCAGGACTATAATAGAGACGATAGACATAAAATCCAAATAAGACATTTAGTCCTAATACGGAAATAAAATAAGCCAGACCACTCATGCCAACCAAAAAAGGTAAAAGAGTAACCATAAACAACAGTCCGGAATAAATTACTATTTGTTTTTTTGTGTAGGCAATACCATGGGTAACCGGCAACATGGGGAACTCGGCTTTTCGATATTCCTCAACTCGCTGGATTGCCAATGGCCAGAAATGCGCAGGTGTCCAGAAAAAAATGATGGCAAATAAAATAATTGCTTCAATACTGACTTCTCCCGTCATTGCAGTCCAGCCTAACAAAGGGGGGACTGCACCGGCCGCACCGCCCCAGACAATATTTTGCGGTGTGGTTCGCTTTAAAAACATAGTATAGATAACTGCATAGCCCACCATGGCAATAAAGGTTAACAGAGTGGTCAATGGATTGGTTTGCCAGAGCAGGATAGAGATCCCAAGTATCATCCAGACCATGGCAACTAAAAAAGCGTTGGTTCGGTTTAGTCGTCCCGTAGGTAAAGGACGTTGGTGGGTGCGATTCATTTTAGCATCGGCATAATGATCGACAATATGGTTAATAGCTGCACCCGCAGAAGACATGAATCCAATACCGAGAGTTGACCAGAATATTTTAAGCCAGGGAAGATAGCTAAATTGATAGGGAAGCGCGAGAATCATACCAACAAACGTCGTGAACATAATAAGCATTACAACCTTAGGTTTCCCCAGTTCGTAAACGGCTCTTATTCTTTCAATATAGTCACTGGCGTGGCTATTGACACTGACCCTGTTAGCTATGAAAGCATTGATTCTCAGTATTTTCTGCATAAAAAATGATACTTAATGGTTATTTTATTCAAAAATATCTTTGCGGAAAGTTCGCTGCCAGTTTTCAGCCACTTGTTGTCGGATGATCTGTTTGGCTTTATTAGATTCTGGCCCCAGGATATGATAGTGCTCCCCTAATTTTTTGCCTTTGCCGGCATAACGGAAGGTTTCAGATAAAGCCATTCCATAATCCTTACCGGCCATTGCAACACAGTCGTTAATAATGAATGGCGTACCCACCTCTCGTCCATGCAGTTCATCATTAATGGCCTGGGCAACAACCCGTGCCTGATTGCTGGCTATATAGCCAGTTTTTGGCATGGGGTCGCCATCTACACTATCACCAATGACATAAACATGATCCTGTTTAAAAGAACTGAAGTCTAAAAAGTCAACAGGGCACCAGTCACCCTCAGACAGATCATTCTGCAAGGCAAACTGTCCTGCCTTTTCCGGTGGAATAATATTAATAACATCGCCCTTGTGAACATGCCCGTCTGCCGTAATGACTGAATGATTAGTTGCATCAAGTTTTACTACCTGGCCGCCATCTTTTCTGGGCACCCATTCAATCATGCTTTGGTCCGTACCGTAACCAAAACGATCTTTCCAGTAAACAGGGTAGACATTGGAAAAAATAAAGTCATTTTTACTATCGAGAATCAATACTTTTGCGGTAGGATTATTTTCTTTTAGCATCGCTGTAATATATGAGGCACGTTCATAAGGTGCAGGAGGGCAGCGATAGGGATCTTCAGGTGAAGAAATAATAACCGTCCCGCCTTTTTTCATGGAGAAAAGTTGATTATGTAAATTCATTGTTTGACGGCCAGCCGTATAGGCTGAGGGAAAATCCCCTTCAGCCAGTGTATCGTTAAAGCCGTCTATGGCTTCATAATTATGCGTAGGGCCTGGAGAAACTATGAGTTTGTGATAACTCAGAATATCGCCTTTTTCCAGCTTCAACTGTTTTTTGTCGTAGTCTATGGTGGCCGCTTTATCATGAATAACATTAATATGATAACGGGATTTTAAAGTGCTATAGGTGACCATCAAATCTTCCAGTGTCACCCAGCCCGGTAATACTTCATTACTGCCGGGACAGAAAATATATTGAGATTTTGGCTCAACAATTGTAATTTTAACATCGGCATTGAGCAATCGAAGATATTTGGCGGCTGCTGCTCCGCCGATACCGCCGCCAACAATTACAATATGAGCTGCACTTTTTGAGAATGCTTTGCTGGATGCTCCGAATAATCCATAAGATGCAGCGCCTGCACCTAATATGCGTAGCATTTGACGACGAGTGATACCGGCTTTTTTATTCAGATTTTTGTTATCCATATTGATTACTCAGCCTCTTTTTTCATTTTTGCCCATTCAGGTACAACCAGATCCATATGGTTTTTTTTATGCCTCAGAGGCACGGCTTTCTGTTTAGCAAAGAAACCCGCCATGGCTTCAATTTCCTCATCGGTTAAGGGCTGCGTGATGATCCCCATAACAATAAAATGACTTGCATCCTGGGTTTTATATTCCTGCATCTTGTCAATAAACTCCTGCTTATCCATGCCAGCCAGAGGAGGAATAATATCGTTGAATTCTGTCCCAAACGTACCATGACATGCAGAACATTGAGCCGCTAAAAGCCAGGGAGAAGGCATAGGAAATTGCTTAGCGAGCTCAAAATTTTTTTTAAGCGTTATGCCTCCTATCATATCGTCTGAAGCCAGGGAATTGGAACTGCTCAGACTGCCTGTAATAAGCAAAAGAGGAAATAAAAGCTTTTTCATTTTCCAATCCTTATAAGATGCAAAAAAATATTTACTATACTAAATGTATTGAAGTGAACAAATCAATTAATA
>Ga0256831_1000069_pt1 | contig 48522 bp, 37 predicted proteins | sample 132544metaG_FD_189087 | JGI IMG/M metagenome (GOLD analysis project Ga0256831, IMG submission 189087) | Hydrothermal vent microbial communities from Lau Basin, Pacific Ocean - 132-544 | ecosystem: Environmental > Aquatic > Marine > Hydrothermal vents | place: Pacific Ocean: Lau Basin | collected...
ATCGATTTCTAAATAAAACTTATATCTTTGTATTAATAAAATAAAATTATATGAATATGCTTAAAAACATTACTTTACTTTTAGCATTTTCTCTTTTATTGATGACTTCTTGTTCCACAAAAAAAGATCAAGTTCAGTTATTAAGAGAAAAACACGCTAATTTTTTAGCTCATTCGCCTTTTAAAAAGACACAAAATATGTCAAAGGCCGAACGAAAAGAATTAGGTATTCCACCTAATAAATACTTAGAAAGACAATGGGAATTAACCATGAACCCTGCTTTGGGACGTCCAACGCCCGAAAAACTTTATGCTCTTGAAAGTAAAATAAAAGAACAATTTCAACGAAGAGGTGTCCCCGGCACAACCGGTGTTGCATGGGTAGAAAGAGGACCGGGTAATGTCGGCGGACGTACCAAAGCAGTGATGTTCGACCCAAATGATCCGACTCATCACCGAGTTTTTGCCGGTGGTATAAGCGGCGGTCTTTGGCGAAATAATGATATTACAGACCCTTTGTCGCCTTGGGTAGAAGTAAGTTTCCCGCATAATTTGGCGGTTTCTTCCATTACATACGACCCGCAAAATCCGCAAAATATGTTTGTCGGCACCGGCGAATCCTACACAGGTGGTGCTGTAAACGGAAATGGGATTTGGCGAAGTACAGATGGTGGCAATACTTGGGAACATGTTTATGGTGGTAAAGATGGGGAGTCCCAACTTGTGACCAATACAACGGTTACCGTTAATTCACCTGCTAATTTACAAGGTGATTATCCTGCAGTAAAAGCCGCCTTCGGCGATCAAAATTTTAACTCTTTTAGTGGCAATTTAGTATTAGTAGATGATGGATCCTTTAATGCTAATCTAGGTTGCAATTCTTTAACAAATAGTTCGTCAATCAATGGTAATATTGCTGTGATTGTTAGAGGTAGTTGCAATTTTACCGATAAAGTTAAAAATGCACAAAACGCCGGTGCTATTGGTGTGATCATGATTAATAATGTTCCCGGCTTTCCTATCATTATGGGAGGAACTGATGCAACCGTCACTATTCCGGCTGTCATGATTTCCAAAAGCGATGGCGATGCTATATTGTCTGCCTTAAATAACAATGAAATCATAAACGCTACGGTTAAAAATAATCATACTGATATATCCCTTGCATATGTGGTCCCAGGGATTACACATATTAATGATATCATTACCCGCGTTAACAATGATGTAACCGAAATATATGCCACTGCCGGCGACGCTTATTTTGCTGATGCTTATCCTGCAACAATTATGGGATATGGCTCACAAGGTTTATATAAATCGACCGATAATGGCGCAACTTGGCAACAGGTAACCTTACCATTAAATCCGGATGGTAAACCTTATACCCCTTTTGATTTGGAAATAAGTGCCGATAATAAAGTATGGCTAACAACCACAAGAAGTGTGGTAAATGGTGCCGCTTATGGTGCTATCATCTCTTCAACAGATGGAGCAAATTTCAATATTGCAAAATCTTATAACAGTACAGGCCGAATGGAATTGGCTGTATCTAAAACCAATGCCAACAAAATGTATTTGTTAGCAGTTGATTATTCCGCCAGCCCTGCTTCTGTTAAAGGCTACAAAACTACTGATGCGTTTGCGACTACTACGCCATTAACCACCATTCAAGATGGTGATTTCCAAAGTGACGACTTTACCCGCGGACAAAGTTTTTATGATTTATACATAGAAGTTGATCCTTCTAATGATGAAACTATTTTTGTGGGAGGTATAGATATTTTTAAATCTACCAATGGCGGTAATTTGTGGCTACAAATTTCTTCAGCATATGGTCCAACTTCAAATAATCATATACATCCTGATCAACACGGCATAGCATTTGCAGACTCTCAACATATTTTATTCGGAAATGATGGTGGCGTTGCTTATTCATGGGATGGAGGCAATACAATAGAACACCGTAATAAAAATTATAATGTGACCCAATTTTATCATATGGCTGTTGGGCCAACTACTGCTTATAATGGCGATTATTTTATGGCTGGTGCACAAGATAACGGCACCCAACTATTTGAAAATGCACCACAACAAATTGCCAATTCTGTTGAAACCCAAGGTGGTGATGGTGGTTATTGTTTCTTTGATCAAGATGGTAATGATAAGTACCGGATTTCAAATTATGTGTATAATGCTTACATTAGATTATTTAACTATAATGATAACCAATGGCACACAATAAATAGTGAAGATATTAATACAGATCGACATGGTGACTTTATAAATCAAGAAGCATTAGATTCTAATCTAAATATATTATACTCAAATTATACCACAAGAACGGCGACATCAACTTTATATTCTATTAGACGTTATATGAATTTAACTGGAACTATTACTACAAATGTTCTGCAAAGTCCATTAATGGATAGTTCACCTACTGCTTTGAAAGTTTCACCATTTACAACAACTAGTTCTAAAGTTTTTGTAGGTTTAGAAAATGGCAAACTACTAATAATAAGTAATGCTAATTCAAGTTCAAATCCGTACCCTAATTTTTCTGAAATAACGGGAGATAATTTTGTAGGGAGTATTTCCGATATTGAATTCGGGCAAAATGAAAATGAGATATTTGTCACTTTCTTCAATTATGGTGTTAAAAATATTTATTACACTAACGATGGTGGTAATACTTGGGTAAGTAAAGAAGGCGATTTGCCGGATATGCCGGTTAATTGTATCATGCAAAATCCCTTAAATCCTAATGAAGTGATAATAGGAACGGATTTAGGCATTTGGGCGACGCCCAACTTTAACAGTGCTAATCCTAATTGGTATCCTACCCACAATGGGATGACCGATGTAAAAGTTACAGATATCGAATTGAGAAATGATAATGCTGTATTCGCCTCCACTTACGGACGTGGTGTGTTCTCCGGTCAATTTACTGCCGATACAAATGCAATAGAGGACAATCAATCTGCAACAGTAAAAGTATTCCCTAATCCGGCTACTGATTATATTAATGTAACTTTCCCTGCAAAATTGATTACCACTGCCTATGTATATGATTTAAATGGTAAAGAAGTTTTACGACAACCCGTTATTCAAAGTAAACATATTAAATTTGATGTTTCAAATTTAACCAAAGGTTATTATTTTGTTAAGGTACAAAATGGAACAAAAACCTTTACGACTAAGTTTATAAAAAAATAACTATAAAACTTATTTCTAATGAAAAGACCGCTTTTTATAAGGCGGTCTTTTTTATTTTCTTAACGAAATCAGAAGCACTTTTTAAATAATTCTCATGGTTTAAAGCCTTAATAAAAGCAGAACCAATAATAGCACCATTGGCATACCGGCAGGCGGTTTTATATTTGTCAGCCGAATCGATACCAAAACCTATCATTGTCGGGTTTTTTAAAGGCACCGTTTTTATTTTTTCGAAATATTGTAAGTGTTCTTGCCCAAAGCCTCCCGTTTTGCCTGTGGTTGCCGAACTTGACACCACATAGATAAATCCGGAACTCAACGCGTCTATCAATTGGATACGCTTATCTGAAGTCGTTGGGGAAATCAAAAATACCAATCCCAAATCATATTTTTTAAAAATGTTTCGATAGCGGCTTTGATAAATTTCCGGACTTAAATCGGGGATAATTAAGCCGTCAATACCGGCTGTTTCACATTGTTGCAAAAATTTTTCGATACCGGTTTTCAGTATTTGATTAAAATAACCCATAAACAAAATAGGGAAATCGACTTCTTGTCTGACTTGAGCTATCTGCTTGAAATACAATGATAAATTCATCCCGTTTTGCAAAGCGACACTACTGCTGTGTTGTATGGTCGGTCCGTCAGCCAAAGGGTCGGAATACGGCATACCGGCTTCAATAAAATCGACACCTTTATCGGCTAAAAGTTTTATCAGTTTGGGCATAGCATCTTTTTCGGGATAGCCCGCGGTTATGTAAATGCTTAATAAATTTTCTTTTTTATGTCGAAAAAGTTGTTGTAATCGTTGTGTTCCCATGTTTAGTCGTTTAAATATTTTAAATACGTTGCCAAATCTTTATCACCACGTCCCGAAAGATTGACTACTGTGATTTCATCGGGTTTAAACTTGATTTTAGGTAGTGCCGCCAAAGCATGTGCCGATTCCAAAGCGGGAATAATACCTTCCAATCGGGTTAATTCGTAACCGGCTTTTATGGCTTCATCGTCATTTGCCGTCAAGACTTTGGTTCTGCCGTTACTGATTAAATGTGCATGTAGCGGACCAATACCGGGATAGTCCAATCCGGCTGAAATGCTGTATGGCTCTATAATTTGTCCGTCTTCGTCTTGCATCAATTTGGTCAAACTGGCATGAATAACCCCATCTGTGCCTAAAACACTGGTCGCTGCCGAATGTCCGGAATCGATACCCAAGCCACCGGCTTCTACACTTACCAATTCTACTTTATCATTATCTAAAAAATGGTAATAAGCGCCTGCGGCATTACTGCCACCGCCGATGCAAGCAATAATCCTATCGGGATAATCTCTACCGGTTTGTGCGGCTAATTGTTGCATCATTTCTTCGCTAATTACCGACTGAAAACGCGCTACCATATCCGGATACGGATGCGGTCCAACTACCGAGCCAATGATGTAATAAGTATCATCGGGGTGGTTAATCCAATCGCGAATGGCTTCGTTAGTTGCATCTTTAAGCGTTTTACTGCCCGAAGTAGCCGGTTTGACTGTAGCCCCGAGCATTTTCATGCGAGCCACATTCGGCGCTTGGCGTTCAATATCTTTTTCGCCCATATAAACCACACATTCCAAACCTGCCAATGCGGCAACCGTAGCAGTGGCAACGCCGTGTTGTCCGGCACCGGTTTCGGCAATAATACGGGTTTTACCCAAATGTTTTGCCAACAAAATCTGCCCGATGGTATTGTTTATTTTATGCGAACCGGTATGGTTCAAATCTTCGCGTTTCAAATAAATTTTTGTTTGATATTTTTCACTCAAACGTTTAGCAAAATATAAAGGCGAAGGTCGCCCGACATAGTCGCAGAGCAAACGGTTAAATCGCCGTTGAAAATCTTGACTATTGATTAAATCCAAATAACGCGCTTGTAGCTCGGCGATGTTTTTGTGTAACAATTCGGGGATAAAGGCGCCGCCGTAACGCCCGTAAAATCCCAGTTGATCAACTTCGTATTTCATGAAAAAAAGTTTTAAGTTCATTGATATTTTTATAACCCGGACGGATTTCAAATCCGCTATTGACGTCAATGCCTATTAATTGCGGATGTTTAAATTTTTTTATAGCAGACAAATGTTGCAAACCGATACCGCCACTTAACAAAAAAGGCGTTTTTAGATCATAACCGTACAAGATATTCCAATTAAAAACTTGTCCGTTACCGCCGGGTAATTTGCCTTTGGTATCGAACAAAAATAAATCTACAACATATTCATAATCAATACATTGGTTAAAATTAAAATCCATTCCAACCGAAAAAACTTTGATGATTTGATAAGATTTTTTCTTTAAATTTTGACAATATTCCGGTGATTCGCTGCCGTGTAGTTGCAAGACATCTAACCGGTATTTTTGAGCTATTTCCAAAACTTTATCGCTATGTTCATCGACAAATACACCGGTTTTTAAGGTATTTCCAAAATCAATTTCCGGTAAATTTTCATCCACATACCGCTTCGATTTCGGATAAAAAATAAATCCGACAAAATCCGGTTGCAATTTGAGCAAATCCGAAATATTTTGCGGTTCACGCATACCGCAGACTTTTATTTTTAGGTTTTTGGTCATAGTTTTTGTATTTTCAGACCTGCCAGGTCTTTTCAATGTTAATTTACATTTTCTACATCCTGTTTTAGACCTATCAGGTTTTTAGAAACCTATCAGGTCTTACCTTTTCAGACCTGGTAGGTTTTCCTAACCTGCCAGGTCTTTTCAATGTTAATTTTCAATTTCTATATCTTATTTTAGACCTATCAGGTCATTGTATGTTGATTTAAAGTTATTTATCTAATTTTTTATTTTAGACCTAACAGGTTTTTGGAAACCTATCAGGTCTTGTTGATTTCATCAATAAAATTCCAACAAGCTTCTTCCGGCACAGCTGTTTTCATGAAACTTTCCCCGATTAAAAAACCTTGAAAACCGTAAGACTGTAATCGTTTGACATCTTCGGCTGAACGGATACCGCTTTCCGAAATTTTGACGATGTCATCCGGTAGCTTTCCGGCAATTTGAATGGAATTGTTGATACTGACTTCAAAAGTTTTTAAATTCCGGTTATTAACCCCTAACACATTTATATATGGATTCAATTTACCCAATTCTGATTCGCTGTGTATTTCCAGCAGCACTTCCATTCCCAGTTCATGAGCTGTTTTTGAGAGTTGCAAGACTTCATCTTTCGATAAAACTTCTGCAATCAACAAAATGGCATCGGCGCCGATACTTTTGGCTTCGTAAACCTGATAAACATCAAAAATAAAATCTTTGCGTAAAATTGGAATATTGATAAAATCTCTAATTTGTTCAATATCAAGGTTTTTACCGCCAAAAAAATGGGTATCGGTCAAAACCGAAAGCGCAGCAGCACCGGCTTGTTGGTATCCGGTCGTTACTTTTTGAACATCTGCCGTCAAATTGATTGCCGGTTTAGACGGAGACCGTCTTTTAAATTCGGCAATAATACCGCTACTGTCCGGTTGTTTTAAAGCTTCGGACAATGACAAGGTTGAGCGTTTAAAAAACCGGTTGTTTTGCAGATTTTCAATAGAAACTTGCCGTTTTTGTTGCTCCAAAAGCGGTTTTTTGTGCGCAATAATTTTTTGTAAAATATCCATACTTTAAGAGGTGATAATTTTTAAACTTTTTAGTGCTTTTAATCCTAATAATGAGGCTTTGGCTTCTGCGAAACAAGTTGCAAAATCCGTTTCGGGTATAAAAAGTTTTATCGCCATAGCCGCATTGGCACAAACCACGTTATTTTGAGCTTCGGTGCCGTTACCTTCAATAATTTTTTTGAAAATAGCCACGGCTTCATCAACCGTATTGCCCCCGAAAATGGCTTTTTGCGAAATTTGAGGTAGTCCCAAATCTTTGGGTGAAAGCAAATGTTCGCCTTGCCGGTCTTTCATCACGAATTCGCCGGTAAGTGATATTTCGTCATAGCCATCTAATCCGTAAATCACGGCGTAGTTTTTTTGAGGTTCATCTTGAAACAGATATTGGTACAAACGGGCTAATTCCAAACTAAAAACACCGGCTAATTGGTGAGTTGGACGTGCCGGATTGACTACGGGACCGAGCATATTAAAAAAGGTTTTAAGTCCCAAACTACGTCTTGCCGGTGCTACGGCAGCCATAGCCGGATGAAATTTTGGGGCATGCAAAAAGGTAATATTGGCATCGGCTATTTGTTGTTGCAAAACTTTTTCGTCATTGGTAAACCGGTAGCCGAGTGCTTCCAACACGTTGGACGACCCGCTGACCGACGACACACCGTAATTGCCGTGTTTGGCAACTTTGTAACCGGCACCAGCCACTACAAACGATGCCAAAGTAGAAATGTTAAACGTATTTTTTCCGTCGCCGCCCGTGCCGCACATATCAACGGTTTCAAAGGCGGATAAGTCTACGGGAATAGCCAAATCTAAAAGTGCTTTACGAAATCCTTTAAATTCATCCAGACTGATCGGACGCATATTATAAATGGTTAAAAATGCAGCCACTTGTGCATCGGGAATCTCGCCTTTTGCCATTTCTTTAATGACGCTTTCTGCCTCGGCTTGACTTAGAATCTTGTGTTGAAAAAGTTGGTTTAATAGGGTTTTCATTGGTTTGTATTTTTTTACAAACCTACTAGGTTTTGAAAACCTAGCAGGTTTTTTTAATAATCTATTTATCAATTAGTTAGTGTTTTATCCATAATTGAGATTTCTCATCATCCCGACCAAAGTCGGGACTCTGTCGAAATGACAGTCTGCTTGTTATTTTATCTAGCTTTTTGACATATTTTTATTTCTATCCTAACCTATAAATAAAGGCTTTTTGTTTTCCTTGACCTAGTAGGTTTTGCTAACCTGCTAGGTCTGGTTAACTTCCGAAAAAAGATTTCTTATCGTTTTATTTCCTATCGTCAATAAATCTCTATCGAAATGACATTCTGCTTGTTATTTTTTAGACCTAACAGGTTTTGGAAACCTATTAGGTTTTGCTTTTCAGACCTGTCAGGTTTGTAGAAACCTAATAGGTCTTATTCTCCCTTGTCATTTAGAACCTAGTGAGAAATCTATTTCCAAAAAATTTTGAATCATCTTTTTACCTTCTTCAGTCATAATACTTTCGGGATGGAACTGTAATCCCCAAACCGGATATTTTTTGTGTTTAATTGCCATAATTTGTCCGTCTTCGGATTGTGCGGTTACTTCTAATTCGGCACTCAAAGTGTCCGGTTCAATAACCCAAGAATGATAACGACCGACTTCGGTTTCAGACGACACATTTTTAAAAATTGGGTCTTTTGTATCTGTAATATTTACCGGCGTTTGTACGCCGTGATACACTTTTTTCAGATTTTGTAAACGGGAACCAAACGCCATACCAATGGCTTGATGTCCCAAACAAACCCCTAGCATTTTTTTATGTGGCGCATATTTTTTGATAGCGTCTATCATAATACCGGCTTGTTCGGGAACCCCTGGTCCGGGTGAAAAAATAATGGTATCATAGGAATCTATCTCTGCCAAACTTATGGCATCATTTCGGTAAACATCAACTTGTGCATTGGTCAGTTCTTTGACATACTGCACTAAATTGTAAGTAAATGAATCGTAATTGTCGATGATGAGAATTTTCATGGTTATTTGTTGATATAGTTATTTGGTTATTTGAATGTCATTTCGAACGAGCGAGGAACGAGTGAGGAGAAATCTAGATTCTCAATATTAGATTCCTCGTCGTCACCCCGACGAAAGTCGGGGTCGGGACTCTGTCGGAATGACACGAGCGATTGTCATTTCGAATGTAGAGAGAAATCTCGCACTTTATCGCTTTCCGCTTCATACTTTCTGTTTAAAACTAAAATCTCTCCGCCATTTTAATCGCTTTTCGCAAGGCGCCGAGTTTGTTATCTACTTCTTTGAGTTCGCTTTCCGGAACGGAATCTACTACGATACCTGCTCCTGCTTGGTAATGCAATTCACCATTTTGACTTAATATTGACCGAATAGTAATAGCTGTATTAATATCTCCTGTCAAACTGATAATGCCTACCGTTCCGCCGTAAAAACTACGTTGGTGCGCTTCATCTTTATTAATCAATTGCAATGCCCGATATTTAGGAGCCCCGCTTAAAGTTCCTGCCGGAAAGGTCGCCCCGAAAATATCAATGGCATCGTCCTGTGACCGAACTTTTCCGGTTACTTCCGATACAATATGTATCACGTGACTGAAATGCTGTATTTCCTTATATTTTTTGACTTCGACTTGGGTACAAAACCGACCTAAATCGTTGCGTGCCAAATCGACGAGCATCGTATGTTCGGCATTTTCTTTAGGGTCTTGACGTAATTTTTCGCCTAATAATTTATCCATTTCAAAATCGCCTGTTTTTTTGTAAGTACCGGCTATGGGATTGAGTTTGGCTTCGCCACGTGCTATAACCAGTTGACTTTCAGGTGACGAACCAAAGAGTTTAAAATTGCCATAATCGTAATAAAATAAGTAGGGCGAAGGATTTATAGAACGTAAAGCCCTATACACATTAAATTCATCGCCTTTAAAGCTTTGCCGGAACCGTCGGGCAAAAACAATTTGGAAAACTTCTCCTAATTGACAATATTTTTTACCTTTTTTGACCAATTCAAGAAAGTCTTCATCACTTATAAACGAACTTTCATCGTTGCCGGCTTTAAAAGGAAATTGCGGCGTTTTTTGTGCAAAAACCAATCCGGCAAAATCGTCTAATTGTGAGACATCGCCTTCCGGAATATTTTCCAAAATTATGACATCGTCATTAAAATGGTTGATGGCAACGATAAACCGGTAAAATCCGTAAGACATCTCGGGAATATCATCTTTTTTGGGCTTGGGTTCAAAATCAAAGGTGTCGAAATATTTGACCGCTTCAAAACCCGTAAAACCATACAAACCGTTAAACTGCTTGGTTTTATCGGGCTGGCTGACATCGATTTGATTGATAAATGCTTTTAAGCCATTTTTGACTGTATCCGGTTTGTTAATTTTTACTTCTTTATCGTTGATTATCAACGTGTTGTTTTTTACCATAAACTGTTCCAGACGTCCGGCAACTATATAGGTAAAACTGTTTTTGTCACTATTGTAGTCGGAACTTTCGAGCAATAAGCTTTCGGGAAACTTGTCTCGTATCCGAAGGTACAGGCCTACAGGTGTGATTAAATCGGCAGGTTTTTCGATGATTTTGGTTTGGTATTTCATGTTGTTGATGAATTGGTTATTGGTTGAAATATTTATTTGGTTACAAAAAAAGCTTGCCGGATTCGGCAAGCTCTTTGAATATGTTATATGCAAAACAGCGGCTTCCTTATCCGGTTATGGAACAGGTTAAACGCCACCAAAATTTTGCAATAAATAAGGTCATTTCACTTTGTTTTTATGGGACAAATATACAAATATTTTTCAAAAATGCTTGTTTCACCAAAAAAAGCTTTTATCCGGCTACTTTATTCGGATTATAACATTGAAAGGGGACTTCTTTATCATGAAATAAAATACCACGTTCTTCTAATTCATTCAAGATAGGTTCATAAACTTCCGGCGTAATAGGCAATTGCACACCCGGATTTTTTATATCACCCTTTAAAATCTTTAAAGCGGCAATACCAACCGGCAAGCCTACTGTTTTAGCCATGGCGGTATAAATCTGGTCGTCCCCTTTTACGACTAACTGAGAATCTATTTGCTTACGAATACCATTTTTTTCATAGCCAAATTTATGATACATGACAATCATGTCTTTATCTTGCGGCTTTAAGGTCCATTTGTCTTCTAATATTTTTTGCAGCATTTGCGCCGGTGTCGCATTTGGCAAACCACTTTTATCTTTATCATTGAACAAATCCAATTCTTCCAATTTTAACCATAGCTCATCATCCTGATCAATTTTCATGTATTGCCGCAATTTCAATTCGACAGAATCCGAGGGACTAAAAGGCAGAAAAGCATTGACAAACTCACGTTTTGTCATATTTTCCGAATCTTCCATGATATAAGTATCATCGGTCATGCCTAATTGCACAAAAACATTCCAAGCACGTGAAAAACCTATGCGACGAATGGTACCGCGATATAATGTTTTTACATCGTCTAAACCATAAACCTTTTGGTATTTTAAAGAATCACGATTTGGATAAGCTTCGAATCGACCATATTGGTCTATATCTAAAAATTCGGTTCGTCTGAATAAACGTTGATACGGAATATATTTGTATTGACCGGCATGTAAAAATTTAGCAACGCCACCTTGACCAGCCACTACAACATTTCTCGGATTCCACGTAAATTTATAATGCCACAAATTATCATCGCTCTCCGGTGCCACCAAACCACCGGTAAATGATTCGAATAAAATTATTTTAGCCCCTTCATTTTTAATCCGGTCTATGATGCGCATGGCACTCATATGGTCAATGCCGGGATCCAAGCCTATTTCATTCATAAACACCAAACCTTTGGCCTTAATCTCATCATCAAGCGCTTTTAACTCATCACTGATATAAGACGCTGTTACCATATGTTTGCTGTACTTAATAGCATCTAAAACCACTTGCATATGAAACCTGGCCGGCAACATGGAAATAACTAAATCCGACTCCTTAACAAGTGTCCCCCTGATAATATCATCAAAAATATTGAGGTTTTTTAAAGTAAAATGCTCATCTTCACCGACAATTTTTTCGGCAAGAGAGAGATTCTTGTCAACAATCGTAATATGTAAATCGTCACTTGGCGCTTTTTCTTTTAAATAAGCCATCAAAGAGGAAGTTGACTTACCAGCACCAATTAAAAGTACTTTTTTCATAATCAAAAATTTTGTGACCTCAAAAATACGTAAATAAAATCAATAATAATTTAACATAAAAAACTTTAAAACGATTTGTTTATGACAATTGTTAGACATTTAAAACCAATAAATAAAAAATTATTTTATTTTTACTGTATCAAAAAAAATCCTTTTATGAACAATCGAAAAAAAATTGAGCATTTTATAGAAGATAATCTCAAAAAAATCAAACAAAACCCCAGGAGATCGAAAATGATCAAAAAAGCGGTCAAAAACCGTGAAGCCATCGTTTCGGAAAGTGGTGCATTAGCAACTTGGACACCGGCAAACTCTACCGGCAGAAGTCCGAAAGATACCGTTATCGTTAAACATGGAAAAAGCGAAAAACGAATTGATTGGCATTCACCCAACAATATTCCAATCAGTCCGGATACTTTTAACATGCTTGTTGAAGATGCGTTGTCCATGTTGGCAAACGAAACAAAATTGTATCAAACCGACCGTGTCATAGGTGCAGATGTTTCTTATGCCTTACCGGTTAAAACTATCAGTACACATGCTCTGGCTGCTTTATTTACCGATAATATGTTTCGTCCTGTCCCTGAAAATATTTCTGAAAGCATTTATCATAAAAAACCTTTTATCCTGCTTCATCTCCCCTATCATAAATTAGAATCAGAAAAATATGAAGGATTGTTAAGAAAGCTGCCAAACGGAAAAACTTCTGACATGGTCGTTGCTACTGACTTTGACAACCGGATTGGCATCATTATAGGTTCCTCTTATTTAGGTAGTATGAAAAAAATGCTCTTTACCACGATGAATTATCTATTGCCTTTTGATGAAGTCTTACCGCTTCATTGTTCGGCCAATGAAGGAAAAGACGGAAAGTCAGCCTTATTATTAGGCTTATCCGGTACCGGCAAGACAACTTTATCGGCTGACCCTAAAAGAAAACTTCTGGGTGACGACGAACATGGATGGAACAATAAAGGCGTTGCCAATTTTGAAAATGGTTGTTATGCTAAAATGATTGACATCAGTGCAGAAAGTGAACCGGAAATATATGATGCCGTTATGCATAAGGATAAATATACCAAACATGGATCGATTGTGGAAAATGCCATGGTTTACCCCAATGGCCGGTTTGATTTCACGGACACCCGTTTGACCCCTAACTCACGAGCCTCTTACCCCCTTAAGTTTTTAAAAAACATCAAAAAGTCCTCTAAGTCAGGCCATCCGAGCACCATTTTATTTCTAACAGCAGATGCCTATGGGGTTTTACCCCCCATTTCAAAACTTGACCCCAACCAAGCCATGTTATGGTTTTTAATGGGCTATACTTCCAAATTAGCCGGAACCGAAACAGGCGTCACTGAGCCACAAGCAACCTTTTCACGATTTTTCGGTCAACCATTTATGCCTTTAAACCCCTCTATCTATGCCGATATGTTAGGTGAAAAAATGCAACTCCATCAAACCGATGTTTATTTAATTAACACCGGATGGACCGGTGGCCCTTATGGTGAAGGCAAACGCATGAAACTGTCTTACACCCGTAAAATGGTTGATGCCGCTTTAGAAGGCAAGCTAAAAAATGCCGAATATGTTTATGACGAACTATTTCATTTAAATATTCCAACTGAGGTTCCCGGGGTGCCACCTGATATCCTCATACCCAGAAACACTTGGAAAAACAAAAAAGCATATGATAAAGTTGCGAAAAAACTAGCGGATGAATTTGCACAGGCATTTGACAAAAATTATGCTGACAAAAATATAAATCCGGCAGTCATAAAAGAATGCCCCGGAAAATAAAGGCAAATATATTACAATGAAACTTTGGTGAAAAACAGAATTTTCACCAAAGTTTTATTATATTTAGGAATTAAATATTTTCATGCTATGAAAGATGACAATTGCCACTCAAATAAATTTATTCCTTCCATATATGACAACTGTAAAATAGATTTTACACAACAAAAAATGTTTTTTGGGAAAGGACGTAATCTACAACGTTATGATGTTCAAAAATACCCTTTTTATGAAGATCTGTCGCAAAAAATGTTGAGTTTCTTTTGGCGTCCCGAAGAAGTTTCCCTAATAAAAGATGTCAATGATTTTGCCGAATTGACACCTCACGAAAAATTCATTTTTACCGAAAATTTAAAATACCAAATTCTTTTGGATAGCGTCCAAGGACGCTCGCCATTCTTAACTTTCGGACAAGCCGTAACCCTGCCCGAAGTGGAAGAAGCCATTATTATCTGGGACTTTTTTGAGACAATCCATTCGATGTCTTATTCTTATATAATTAAAAATGTCTATCCGGATCCGACAAAAATTTTTGATGAAATAATGAATAATAAAATGATTGAAGAACGGGCCGGTGCTGTGACGCAATATTATAATAATTTTTATCAAAATATAATCAAATACCAAGCGCAAGAGATGGGCATGAAAGGCGACAAGCCTATTACCTTAAATGATTTAAAAAAAGATTTATATTTGGCTTTGGTTTCGGTTAATATTTTAGAAGGCGTACGTTTTTATGTTTCATTTGCGTGTGCTTTTGGATTTGCCGAAAATAAAAAAATGGAAGGAAATGCTAAAATCATCAAATTTATTGCCCGGGATGAAAATGAGCATTTAAAAATGACACAACGCATTATTCGAGATTTACGCAGCCATAAAGATGAAGAATTTGCTGACATTATTAAAGGTCTGGACAATGAAGTTTATAAACTTTATGAAGAGGCTGCCGAACAAGAAATGCGATGGGCGGAGCATCTTTTTAAAGATGGTTCCATTATAGGTTTAAATGACAAGTTGCTCATCCAATATATGAAATGGCTAACCAACAACCGTCTTAAAGCCATTGGTTTAAAACCGATTTATGAAGAAACCAAAAATCCACTGAGCTGGATGAACCATTGGCTACGTAATGATGCTGTAGAAGTTTTACCGCAAGAAACAGAAATCACCTCATATGTGGTGGGAGGCATTGATATGGAAGTTTCTGACGAAGATTTTGATATTTAAAAACTTATTTTTGATATTTTAAAGGCAAATAAACCAGTTTTTTGGTATCAAAAAAATCCTCGTCAAAATAATCTTTCAAATCATAAACTTGAATATTTTTATAAGGCGCCAATTCATCTTTTAAATCGCCTCCTTTCAAATAAAGAATGCCATTTTTGTATTTATGCTTGTTTTCTTTTTTAATTTTCCCTTTGACCCATTTTACAAAATCAGGCATTTTGGTAACTGCCCGGCTCACAATAAAATCATACTTTCCGGAGATGTTTTCGACACGGTCATGAGTGGTTTGCACATTTTTCAGTTCTAATGCCTTGGCAACCGCATCAACTACCTTGAGTTTTTTGCCGATACTATCAACCAAATGAAAATTTGTTTCCGGAAAAAGAATTGCTAATGGAATGCCGGGAAAACCGCCTCCTGTTCCGACATCTAAAATATCGGCACCGGGTTGAAATTCAATAAATTTAGCAATGCCCAAAGAGTGCAAAATGTGATGAGTATAAAGTTCGTCTATATTTTTGCGTGAAATAACATTGATTTTGCTGTTCCAATCTCTATATAATTCATCCAATTGTTCAAATTGTTGAATTTGACGGGGTGATAAATCAAAATATTTTTGAATAAGATCTGTTTTCATAACTATAATAATAGCAAAAGTTTATAATAGGAGAGCAAACGTATAACATTAAGCATTAAAAAAGGCTTCCAATTCGTTTAAAACTTCAGGAGATGACGGTATATCCTTAACCATATTGCCTTTATCAAGTACCACAATACGATCGGTGACCTCGGTAATATGTCCTAAATCGTGACTGGAAATCAGTAAAGTTTGCTCCCGGTCTTGTACCAAATCTTTCAAAATCTTTTTTAAGCGAATCTGTGTCGTTGGATCTAAATTTGCAAAAGGTTCATCTAAAACGATCACCTCCGGTTTGCCTATCAAAGCCGCAATTAGACCAACTTTTTTTTGATTACCTTTGGACAAATCACGTATATATTTTTGTTGACCTAAAATTTCATCATTAAAAAATTCTTTGTAACGGTCGATAAAAGAAGTAAGCTTTTCTTTATCCCAACCACGCAATTTGCCTATAAATTCAAAATACTCTTCGGGCGTTAAATAACCGATTAAAAAACTTTCATCGATATAAGCTGAGGTATGTTTTTTCCACCCTTCCGTTTGGTTAACTTTCATACCTTTATTACAGATATAACCCGTAGATGGCTTTATTAGATCTAACAAAAGGTTAAAAAAAGTTGTTTTGCCGGCGCCGTTATTGCCTACCAAACCAAAACTTTGACCCCGTGGGATCTTCAGATGTGGTAAATTTAACACTACTTGCCCATTGTATTTTTTACTCAAATTATTCACTTCGATCATATAGCCGATATTTAAAGCTAAAATAATTCTTTTCCGTCACAAAGCGAAAAAGAATTATTTAGTTTTTCAATATTTACCTACTTATTTTTCCTCTTGCTTATTATCTTCTGCAATTTTATTAGCCGCAACCAGTGAAACGACCATATCATTAAGCATTTCGCTGGCCGCATTTGGGTTATTGGGCAACAAAATGAGATTAGACTTCGTATCTTGACCAATCGCTTGTAAGGTGTCATAATGCTGTGTTATCACAATTAAAGCGGAAGCTTCTTGCGGATTAATTCCGGCACGGTTCAAGACATCAACTGATTCTTCCAAGCCACGGGCAATTTCACGTCTTTGGTCTGCAATACCTTTACCTTGCAGACGTTTACTTTCGGCTTCGGCTTTGGCCCGTTCCACAATCAAAATACGTTGGGCATCGCCTTCATATTGGGCAGCTACTTTTTCACGTTCGGCCGCATTAATACGGTTCATTGCTGCTTTTACCTGGGCATCCGGATCGATATCGGTCACCAAAGTCTTGATAATATTATAACCATATTCCATCATCGCGTCATTCAATTCACTTTTAATAGCAATGGCAATATCATCTTTTCGTACAAATACATCATCCAATCGCATTTTGGGAACTTCGGCACGAACAACATCAAAAATGTAAGAAGTTATTTGCGCCGCCGGATCTTCAAGTTTGTAATAAGCATCTTTTACACGGTCTTTTGGTATTTGAAATTGGGTCGAAACTTTTAGGTGGACAAATACATCATCTTTGGTTTTAGTCTCTACAATAACATCTAACTGTTGGATACGCAGGTTGATAGGTTTCGATTTGGTATCGATAAAAGGCCATTTAAAATTCAGTCCGGCATATCGTACCGAATGGAATTTACCTAAACGTTCGACAATGACAGCCGTTTGTTGCTTAACAATGAATAGGCCCATGGCCAATAAAATGATTATTAAAAATACTAAAAAGGGTGTTGCAATCATAATTTTTTATTTTGGTTTGTTATTAAAGATACGATTTTGTTGTAAAAATGTTACAATATCAAAAAATTTTTATCAAAATCTTTCTAACACCCGACGGCTTAAATGAAAAAATTCAGTTTCTGTTAACATCCCCACTAACTTATTGTTTTGCACAACCGGCAAACTTCCTAATTTTCCTTCATCCATTATTTTTATGGCCTCAAAAAGCTTTTGATCGGGGGCAATGGTCTGCGGATTTTTTAACATCACATCGCTTACCTTGAGTTCTTTGAGAGAATTATCCAATTTTTGTTTACGCAAAATTTTCAATAAGCTCCGCGCTGTCACTAAGCCGGCAAAATGCCCATTGTCATCTTCAACCGGCACATATCGCAATTTGGCCCAATCCATCATATCGGCAACAAATTCGACAATATCGTCGGGCTGAACGGATAAAACATCCGTTTTCATCACCTCTTCCACTAATAATTGTGAAGGAAACCAATGAGGCAGTTCCTTTAATTGCGGAATTTTCCATTTATGTACCGGTAATGATTTTTGTTGATTTTTGATTGTATGCATGGTTATAGTGCTCAAAATTTCTTCTTTTGAGGCTTTCCCTTTCAAATCATGAAAGGTTTGTAACATCCACCCTGCACCGGTTTTTTCTTTTTTAACCCGCTGCTCAATAATGCCTAAAAAAGTATTTATATCTGCTTCCGCTATATTTCTTGAAGACAAACCCGCGCGTGCAACCGGCAAAAGTTCATTTAGAATCAGGTCTTTGGCATAATATTTTTTATTGTCGAACCAGGTGAATTGCTTTGTTAACCCCCCACGTGCGGCAGCATAAAAGTTGGCTTTGGCCTGATCAAAACTAATGTGTTGGGTGATATCCTTGTATTTTTGGCTGTAACCTTCCATTAAGCCCAACCAAAAGGCAGCATTGGCCATTTCGTCTTCAACGGTGGGACCGGCCGGGAACATTCGGGCTTCTATCCGCAAGTGTGGTTTGCCATTATCCGAAATACCGTAGACCGGTCTGTTCCACCGGTAAACGGTGGAATTGTGCACTGTTAAAGCTTTAAGTTTTGGCGTTTGTCCTTCTGCGATTTTTTCCAGGCTATCCTCTTCAATATCGGCGCCCAACAAAACCCGGTAGCGTAAAATATCTTCTTTAAAAATATCCGTGACGTCTTTTTTTACCCAATCCGTCCCAAAGGTTACCCGCGGATGGCGGTCTCTGATATGCTCATCGCTGACGCGTGTGTCTATAGCTTGCTGAAAAAGTGCAATACGGGTTTCGTGCCATAAGCGTTTTCCAAATAATATTGGCGAATTGACAGCACTGGCCAAAACCGGACCGGCAATAGCTTGCGCGATATTATATTTTTGGGCAAAATTTTCCGGATCGACTTGCAAATGAACTTGAAAACCGGTATTTGCCGCTTCAATCATTCCACTGTTGAGTTTTATATTGAGTTCGTCAATGCCGTAAATATTGATTAAAAATTCTTCACCACGCATTTCACGCAAGGCATCCATTAGGGCATAATAACGATCAATAGGTGTAATATTTTCGCGTTCTATATCAAATTTTCGGACAGTGGGTAAAATGCCGGTTAAAATTATATCTGCCTCAAATTTTTTGGCTACCTGTCGCACTTTTTTCAAATCATCTTTTATTTCTTCTGACATAGCATGCAAAGCTGACTTTTCTAATAGTTGTGGCGTTGCATTTAATTCAAGATTGAATTTTGCCAGTTCGGGGCTCAAATTTTCCATTTGGGCTTTCTCCAAAATTTGTAAATTGACCGGAAAAGGTTTGTAATTTTTATCAACCAAACAAAATTCTTGTTCGGCCCCTATTTTAACTACACCTTTTTCAAACCAATTATCTTTAAGCATAATTTCCAGGGCCTGAATATCTTTTAATAGATTCTTGGTGAATTTTTTGATCTCATTCTTGTCTTTGGCTAGTTTTACATTAAAATCTCCCATATTGCATATATTTTAAATAACGAAAATAACAATAAAATAATGCAATTAGTGTGAATTTTAAAAAAAATAAAATAATACTCACCTATATTAACAAGACAAGAGATAAAAATATGAATAATTGAAAATTTCAGTAAGTATTTATTTTATCCTATCCGGATTATTGGCAATAAAACTTTTCCAACTACCATAAGATTTTTTACCTTTTTTATTTTTCTGATCAAAATTAAAATAATGACAAACCGCCACTGCTAACCCATCTGTAGCATCTAATTTGGTAGGCAAAACAGAAATATTTAAAAGACGCTTCAACATGGCAGCCACTTGCTCTTTACTGGCATTGCCGTTGCCCGTAACAGCCATTTTCACTTTTTTGGGAAGATATTCGGTAATCGGCACTTCACGATACAGTCCTGCTGCCATTGCCACCCCTTGCGCGCGGCCAAGCTTGAGCATAGACTGTACATTCTTGCCAAAAAAAGGGGCTTCAATGGCCAATTCATCCGGATGAAATTCGTCTATTAATTGTAGGGTACGTTCAAATATCTTTTTTAATCTCAGGCTATGGCTATCAAATTTGTTCAGGATAAGTTCATCCATAAGAATCAATTCCAATTTCTTACCGGTTACCTTAATCATCCCAAATCCCATAACGGTGGTGCCGGGATCAATTCCTAAAATAATGCGTTCGGATTTCAATATTTTTATGTATTTTGCATTTAATCAAATGTATAAACTTATTCAACAATATCATAATTTTATTTTGACCGGTGCCAAAATAGCCGTTAGCATTTCGGCATTTTATTATATATGGCATCAAGCATTTATCTTTAAAACCTTTGTGATCCCCATTGATTTTTTTAACCTGCAGACTATCTTTGTTTTATTAACTTTCAGCCTCATAAACTGGGGTTTGGAAATAAAAAAATGGCAATTTTTGGCAGGACATATCCAAAAAACCGGCCTGTGGGATGCGGCCCGGCAAAGTTTGACCAGTTTTAGTATTTCTTTATTAACACCCAATCGTGTGGGCGAATATGGCGCCAAAATACTCTACTTCAAAAAAAAAGACTATGTCAAAGCAACCGGATTAGTTCTTATAGGAAACCTGTCACAATTATCGGTTAGCATTATTTTTGGCCTGATTGCTATTGTTTATTGGTTTAATACCGGTTTAATTTACCGTTTAAAAGGTATGAATTCATTTTTAGAAAACGGTCAAAACAAGGTTTGGATTTTAATTGTTCTTATCATTGGTTTAAGTTTACTATTATGGCTATATTATACAAAATACAATCAAAATTTATTAAAAATTAGTTTTATAAGCTTAGTATTTGCCATATTGCGCTATTTGTTTTTTTCTACCCAATTTGTTTGGCTATTGCATTATTTTAAAGCACCTCAACACCTGTTCCTTTTGTATTCGGGGGTCTGGCTGGTATATTTTATAGCCAGTTTGATACCGATTTTAGCTTTTTTGGATTGGGTGGTGAAAGGTTCAGTAGCGATCATGATTTTCTCCATTTTACACTTACAGACCACAATTATTTTTCAAATCGTTTCAATTATGTGGTTGTACAATTTTCTGTTGCCTTTTTTGATTGGGCTTCTATGGTTATGGCAGCAAAAAATTCCGCTAAAAAAGGAGACATTATGATGTGGCTATTGGTTTTTGTGCTCATATTATACTCCCTACTTTTGGCTGCTATTGTCATAATTAATTCGCGGCATCCTGTTTTCAAACCTCTAAAAATAAAGAAGCCACATTTTACTTTTTCCCTTATAATCCCTTACAAAAATGAAGAAGAAAACCTCTCTGCTTTGTTGTCATCCATTCAAAAAATAAATTACCCTAAGGATAAATTTGAAATTATTATGGTTGATGATCATTCAACTGATTCATCCGCAAAATTAATCCATAACACAACTCACATCAAACAGTTTACCAATGTGGGACGCGGCAAAAAACAAGCACTCTTGACTGGCATATCCCGTTCAAAATATACTTACATTGTTACTATAGATGCAGATTGTATCATTCCCGAAAATTATTTGAAAACAATTAACAGTTATTTAGGCCAAAAGCCTTATAAAATGATTTTGGGTCCGGTCAAATTAAGAGATCAGCCCGATTTTTTAACACAATTTCAACAAATGGAATTTATGGTGCTTCAAGCTTTTACAATGGCGTTTACTTTTATCAAAAAACCTTTTTTGGCCAATGGTGCTAATTTAATATTTGACAAACAAGCCTTTTATGATGTTGAAGGCTATAACGGAAATGAACATATTGCCTCGGGAGACGATGTTTTTTTATTGCAAAAATTTAATGAAAAATATCCCGGTAAAATCGCTTTTTTAAAATCACCACAAACTATTATACAAACACAAGCCCAAAAAAGTTGGCAAGATTTATGGCAACAAAAAATACGTTGGGCAAGTAAAAGTACACATCAGACCCAAAGAACAGCACAAGTTACCGGCTTAATTGTTTTATTGGCTAATGCAGCGAGCTTGTTTAGTTTTGTTTATTTTTCCCATCTGTATTGGTATCTTGTCAGTAAAGCAAGCATTGATTTTTGGCTTCTTTACAAGACAAGCCGGTTTTATAAAGCTAAAATAAAACACCGGCATTTTTTATTGGGTTTTATTATTTATCCGGTATATTATTTAATAGTTTTAATTTTGAGTTTAAAAGGAACTTATAATTGGAAAGACCAAACCTATCAATAAAAAATCAGATTTATATTGTATTTTTGTATTTCATTTCATGAGGAAATACTAAAGCGTATGCATACCGATTATCAAAAACATATTATAGATATATTAGGTCGTAATTCTGATATAAAATTTATAATTTTAGGGGGCATCCATGGCAATGAAATTAATGGCATTGAAGCTATTGAAAAAATATTACCTGTACTTAAAAAGAAATTTGATCCTAACAAAGGACAAATATATTTTTTAAAAGGCAACTTGCCGGCATTAGAAAAAAAAGAAAGATTTATTCATCACGACTTAAATCGTTTATGGTTAGACAAATACATTGGCAATAACACTTCTGAGATTGTAGAACTCAAATCTTTAAATGATTTGCAACAATTAATCATTAGAGATATTTGCAAAGGAAAATACGATAACTGCATTTTCTTAGATTTACATACTTTTTCGGCCAAAAGCGGTGTTTTTGCCATACCGGCCTGCAACGCAAAAAGTTTGGCTTTTGCCCACTCATTTGGCGTACCTTTTATTGATAAACTTTCTGGCAAATTGCCGGGTACAGCCCTGAGTTATTGGGGCAAAAAAGGGATGACTTCAATGGTTTTTGAAGGCGGAACCCATCAAACACCTGAAGCAACTGAAAACCTAATGGCTGCCATATGGCATAGCTTAGCCTATTTTAATTTAGTAGATGACCAATTGCCCGAAGTGATACAAGGCAGAAATCGTCTAAAGGGAATCTCCGAAAACTTGCCACATCATTTAGAACTTGCTTATCGCCACCAATTATCCGACAACCAAAAATTTGAAATGAAACCGGGTTATTATAACTTTAAGCCCATCAAAAAAAATGAAGCTTTAGCCAATCAGGACTTGGAAATAATTAAAAGTCCCGAAACCGGATTTATGCTTATGCCGTTGTATCAAAAAAAAGGCAGTGACGGTTTTTTTATCGTAAAAGAGAAAAAATGACTTATTACGCCCCCGGAAAACTCATGATCAGTGGTGAATATGCCGTCCTCGAAGGTGCTAAAGCATTGGCTGTCCCTACCAAACATTATGGACAGTATTTAAACATATGCAATAATACCAAGCCTCAATATCATTGGCGAAGTTACGATCCGTCAGGTTTGTGGTTTGAAGCTGTTTTTTCTAACGGATTAGACGAAATTATCTCAAGTAGTAATGCTTCACAAGCTAAACTGCTACACACTTTATTACAATATATCCATCAGCAAAAGCCGGATTTATTTGCTACACATTGGCTCGTTGAAACCCAATTACAATTTCCCCGTGCTTGGGGTTTTGGTTCATCATCAAGTTTGATAGCACTCTTAGCCAAATGGTCAGGCATTTCGCCCTTTACTTTACTTGAAAAAAGTTTTGGTGGAAGTGGTTATGATGTGGCTGTGGCAATGGAAAATAAACCGGTAATATATCAACTATCCGGATTAAAACATCCTGACAAACAAGCCTATAACGGGAAATATCCTACCTGGGGAACGACAAATTTCAGTCCCGATTTTGCAGAGGAACTTTACTTAATATATCTGAACAAAAAACAAAACAGCCGTTCGGAAATAAAAAAATTCCGCCAAAATATTATTGATGAAAATATTATTGATGAAATAAGTCAACTCACCGAAAATTTCACCCAAACCACAGACCTTAAACAGTTTGAAATATGCATGTATGAACACGAAAAACTGGTCAGCCAACTTATAGGACGGCCAAGCATTAAGGAACAAATGTTTAAGGACTATCCGCATGCCATCAAAAGCTTAGGTGCCTGGGGTGGTGACTTTATATTGGCTGCAGGCACTGAAGCCCCTGAATATTTTAAAGCCAAATCTTATGAGACGATTTTAAACTTCAAAGATATTTTAATTTGATGAATGTTTCAAAACTGATAGATTGGTACCATCAACATAAACGCCGGTTGCCATGGCGCGAAACCAGCGACCCTTATAAAATTTGGTTATCGGAGATAATTTTGCAACAAACACAAGTAACGCAAGGTTTGCCTTATTATGAAAAATTTATCCAAAAATATCCTGACATTTTCCATTTAGCAACTGCCAGTGAACAAGAAATCCTTAATTTATGGCAAGGTTTAGGTTATTATTCACGAGCCCGAAATTTGCATTATACAGCAAAAGAATTGGTCAACAAACACCATGGAAATTTTCCGGACAACTATACAGACCTTTTAAAATTAAAAGGCGTGGGGGAATATACAGCTGCAGCTATCGCCTCATTTTGTTACGATGAACCAAAAGCCGTCTTAGATGGCAATGTTTATCGTGTTTTGTCGCGTGTGTTTGGGATTGACACACCCATTAACACCACCGAAGGCAAGAAAATTTTTAAAAAATTAGCCCAAGAGCATTTGTATTTTAAAGATCCGGCCACTTACAACCAAGCTATTATGGAATTTGGCGCGCTGCATTGCACGCCTGCTGCTCCCAAATGTGCCGGTTGCCCCCTATCGGTAGAATGTGTGGCCTATCAAACCGGAAAAGTGAAAGAATTACCGGTAAAACTGAAAAAAAACAAAGTTAAAAAGCGTTATTTACATTATTTTATTATTAAAAGTTATAAAGCATTGATTATTCAAAAACGTGAAGGCAAAGGTATTTGGCAAAACCTCTATCAATTGCCTTTAATTGAAACAGCAAAACCGGAAATGCCAAGTGATCAACAAATAGAAAAATTGGCGCTTATGCATAATATTGAGCTGCCCGTTAAAGCAAAACTTCTAGCACAAAAAAAGCATTTACTTACCCATCAACATTTGGAAATCTTTTTTTGGAAAATTAGCCTCCCCAAAAAAACGCCTCAAATGATCTCATTTGCAGCATTAAAAGATTATCCTATGCCAATTGTAATTGCAAATTTTTTGGATAATAATATTTTATGATTTACCTTTGAGTTAAAATTAACTGGTCTATAAGGCACAATAAATTAATATTTTATGAACGGAACCATTAATAAAGTTATTCTCATAGGTCATTTAGGAGACAATGTAAAAATGCACTATTTTGAAGGAGGCAACTCAATAGGACGCTTCCCTTTAGCCACCAATGACAGCTATATTAATAAAATGACCAATGAACGTGTCGTTAATACAGAATGGCATAATATTGTTGTAAAAAATAAATTGGCTGAAATTTTTGAACGCTATGCCAAAAAAGGGGATAAAGTATACATTGAAGGCCGTTTACGCACCCGCAAATGGACCGGTGAAGATGGACGCGAACGCTATATGACAGAAATACATGTGACAGAATTCACCTTTTTGTCACCCAAGCCTAAAGAAAATGTCAAACCGGAAAATAGTTCTTCACCCACCCAAAACAGCAACACTAATATAAACCCGGACATTCAAAATGATTTGCCGGATGACGACGATTTACCCTTTTAAACAAATAGAAAACCATGGACGACGCGGATAGTTTATCCCAATTCTTACTTATTTTACCATATTTAGTAGCCATCATTCTTTTACTCATTTCCTCTGCTTTAATTTCAGGATCAGAAATAGCTTTTTTTTCGCTGACGCATAGTCATCTGGAAGAATTGGAAAAGAAAAACAAAGGTTATTTTATCAAAAAATTATTGCAAGAACCCAAGGAGTTATTAGCCACTATTTTAGTTGCCAATAATTTTATTAATATTGGCATTGTAATTTTATCAACTTATTTAACAGCTTACCTTTTTAAAGGATTGGAAGGTTGGTGGAAATTTCTTATCGAAGTTGTTTTTGTTACCTTTTTAATTTTACTCTTTGGCGAAATTTTGCCTAAAGTATATGCCAATCGTAAGCCGGTTCAGTTTGCCATGTTTATGGCTACACCTTTATTATTTTTGAAAAAATTGTTTTATCCGGTGTCAATTTTTTTGGTAAAATCGACCAAGATTGTTGAAAAAAGATTAAATCAACGGCATGAACATTTAAGTATGGAAGACCTCTCACAAGTTTTAGAATTGGCCGGCGATGCTGATACTACACAAGAAGAGAAAGATTTATGGGAAGGGATTGTTTCTTTTGGCGAAACCGAAGCGCGTCAAATCATGCGCCCCCGTATTGATGTTTTTGCTTTAGAAGACGATTTGCCTTTTTCAAAAGTTTTGGAACAAGTCAGTAAAAAAGGTTATTCACGCATTCCGGTTTATCATGAAAATATGGATAATATAACCGGAGTGTTATTTGCCAAAGATTTGCTGCCATATTTGAATAAAAATGAATTTGACTGGAAAACTTTATTACGGGAACCGTTTTTTGTGCCTGAAAACATGAAGCTTGATGATTTATTAAAAGATTTTCAAGAGAAAAAAACACATTTAGCCGTGGTCGTCGATGAATATGGCGGCACCTCAGGCATTATAACACTCGAAGATGTCATTGAAGAAATAGTAGGCGAAATTACAGATGAATATGATCATGATGAACATAATTTTAGCCGGTTAAATAACAACACTTATGAATTTGATGGCAAAATACCTTTGAGAGACTTTTACAAAATAATGGATCTGACCGAACAGGAAGAAGATTTATTTGAGCAACATAAAGGTGATGCGGAAAGTTTAGCGGGGTTTTTCTTAGAACAATCCGGAAGTTTTCCTAATAAAAATGATCGAATTAAAATCAATGGTTTTACCTTGACGGCCACCTCAATGGATGGCAAACGGATTAAGAAAATTAAAGTTCAAAAACGTTTAAAAAATTAATAAATATTTAACATAAGTAATTCATACTTAAGCTTTTTATTTCTACATTTGCCGGCTTATAAAACGAAAAATTTATTATGAAATTACATTTAAATTTTAATGAAATCATTACGGCCACCATGGTTTTATTTGCCGTTATTGATGTATTGGGCAGTATTCCCATCATTATTGATTTACGCCGCAAAGTAGGTCATATCCAGTCTGAAAAAGCTTCAATTGTATCCGCTTTAATTATGATTGTTTTTCTGTTTATCGGAAAACAGATTTTGAATTTGGTGGGAATTGATGTCGGATCATTTGCCGTCGCCGGTTCTTTTGTGTTATTTTTTCTGGCCTTGGAAATGATTTTAGGAATTACCTTATTTAAAGATGATGAACCTGAATCCGCCTCAGTGGTCCCTTTGGCTTTCCCTTTAATTGCCGGCGCAGGTAGTTTAACCTCTATTCTTTCATTAAGAGCAGAATTTCATACCATTAACATATTAATAGCGATTATCCTGAATATGATTTTTGTATATGCCGTTCTCAAATCATCTCAAAAAATAGAACACTTTATAGGTAAAGCCGGGATTGGTGTCATCCGTAAAGTATTTGGGATTATCCTGCTGGCCATTTCTGTCAAACTATTTGTGACAAATATCAAAGAATTACTCTAAAAAATTATAAATCAAAAAGCGACCGATTTGGTCGCTTTTTTTTCGAAATGTCATTTTTACGCACTTTTCTTAACTAAAAGGTAATATAAATTTACCAAGGTAATAAAAGCATTGGTAATAATAATGGGCCAAGATCCAATCATAAAGCCATATGCCACAAATAACAAACAGCCGATAGTATTAACCACACGGAGCTTTTTGATATCTTTCATAACAAAGGATATCATTAACATGATCATGGCGGCATACCCAACCCACTCAACAAAATTTTCTTTCATAATTTAACATTTTTATAAGACTGTAAAGGTAGTAAAATTGTTTATTTTTGAGTGGTAAAAATAGGTGTATGAAAAGACTTTACAAAATATTATCATTGACATTTTTATTCACGGCTTTGTACGCCACTATTCGGTACCACCTGTTTGGTCCGGTGTTGTGGAAAGACTTTTTTATTTTCACTTTAAATAAAATATTTATTTTTAGTGCCGTTATTTTCATTTTTTTTCTGAAGGGAAATTTTTTGGATCAACCGGCAAAGATATTTTTAAAAAGATTGATTTACAGTCTGATTGTGTTGCATGTTATATTTAGCACTTTTATTTTAAAACCCTATTACCTCAAAAGTTTTTTTACACCGCTCCACGGTCTTAGTCTATGGGGAAACATCAGTTTGCTGTTCGGTGCATTAGCAGCCATATTGTTTTTACTTAAAGAGTCGTTTATCTCCAATGAGAAATTACGCCAAAAACTTTTTATCATTTTTGTCATGTTACACTTAGTCGCCATGGGTTGGCACGGCTGGGTAAAACCGGGCAATTGGTATGGGGGAATGCTTCCTATTACGCTTGTTGCCTTTTTAATTCTTTTGACTATTGTACTTCGCAAAAAAACAACTTAGTTAACGAACAATTTATAAAACTTACTACTCGTTTGCAATTGAATTTGCAAGAGATACATACCATCTTTTTTGGGCAATTGCACCAAAATATGTTGGTTACCAGAAGTTTTTTGGTTGTAAATCAATTGTCCCTTAGTATTCCACACTTTAATTTTAGCCTTTTGAGGATGGGCCAAATTAATTTTAAATAAACCATTACCGGGATTAGGATAAACCTCTATGTTTGAAAAAAAATCAGGCTGAATATCATCCGTTTGCTCTGCTATTTTTAAAACAAAGGCGTCATAGCCTCCATTTGAGGTAACTAAACTATTAGATTGCAATCCGTCAAAATTAACAGAAGACTGAAAACGGCCAATGGCATAAAATTGACCGGTGCCTGCCGGCGACAACATATAAACTTGCTCATTGCCGGTACCGCCAAAAGGATAAAACCAATTTGTAAGTCCACTTGTTGGGTCAATATCCGCTATGTAGGCATCATTATCCCCGTTCGAAATATAATCATGCATCGTATTATCTATCTGAGGAATAGAAATCGTGTCTTTAAAATAACCGGCCAAATTCAAATGATTTTGATGAAAAATTAAGCTATACCCTATATTAGTATTGGTTCCATTGAATAAAGTAGCCCATAAAAATTGTGCATTAGGGGTTAATTTTGCCACAAAAGTATTACCTGCAGCATTGGCTGAAACCATAAAAGAAGTAGAGCCCGGATCTAAATCTGCATTGCCACTGACTTTGCCGGTTAAATATATATTGTTTTGGTCATCTAAACATATTTCGCGTACCTCATCGGAAGAACTTCCGCCAAAGCTTTTTCCCCACAAATAGTTACCAGCGGTATCCAGTTGTAACAAAAATCCATCTTTACCGCCTTGACTGGTCAATGAAGGTGCAGCTGTGGCAGTACCATAAGTAGCCGTAAGGGAAAAACTGCCACTTACAAAAAGCAAATTATCTTTAACAAATAAACCTCTGGCTGTTTCTTGCGAGGCACCTCCAAATTGTTGCCCCCAAACATATTGTCCATTAGTGTCTAATTTAATAATAAAAACATCGTTTAAACCTTTGGCCGTATGTAGATCTTCTCCGGCACCCGGGTCAAAGTCCATATCATTTTTAAACCAGCCATCGAGATAAATATTTCCAGCATTGTCAACTGCAACATCTGCGCCATATTCTAAATCGGGGGAGCCAATTTGTTTAGCCCAGATAAAATTTCCCTGTGCATCCAATTTTACTACATATATGTCCCAAGAGCCTAAAGAAGTAAGATTATAGAAACCCAAAATAGACGGGTCAAAATCTGCCTGACCTTTAAAACCGCCAACAAGAAAAATATTTCCGGCGCTATCGGTGTCAATGCCAAAAATTTCGATACTCTCGGCACCCCCAAAACGTTTTACCCAAAGCAATTCACCATTTACATCCAATTTTTGGATATAAGCATCATTATTCCCTGCCGATGTCAAATCAAGCGTATTAGGTCCCGGATCAAAATCAACGGTTTCCTCAAAATTTCCGGCGATAATAGCATTTTGTTGCGAATCGGTGGTGATAACTTTAGCCCGTTCATCCCCCGGACCACCATATGTCACAAGCCATTGGGGGGCTTGTCCGTATAAATAAATTAAACTAAAAAAGAATACAAGAGATAAATTTACTTTCATGCTGTACAATTAAAAGACAAATATAACAAAGCTTAAGAAAATATAACATTTTAAATTCATAATTCCTTTCAACAAAATTTCATAAAGAAAATAGGCAATCGCAAAATAAATTACATTTCAGGATAAATAAATCAAAAATAATTTGTAATTATTATTACATTTGCATTTATAAAACTAATTTTATGTATAAAACTAATACCACTTTATTTATTTTTATAGCTATGGTATTTGCATGGCAGTTATCTGCGCAAACGCCTTCAAATGATGTTTGTTCCACCGCACAAACCTTACCACTAAACACCACTTGCAGCAATATCGTTGCCAACAATCAGGGTGCAACCGATTCAGGCGTAGCCAGCCCTGGCTGTGGTAGTTATAACGGTGGTGATTTATGGTACACATTTACTGTACCATCTATAACTACGACCCAATCCATTATTATTGAAACCAGTGGCATAAACGGTAGTAATGTGAATGATACCGGCATGGCCTTATATACAGGTGATTGTAATAACCTGACTTTAGTGGAATGTGATGATTCGGATGCACCGGGAAATTTTTCAAGAATAGTCTTGAAATACCCCACCCCGGGGACAGTTTATTATGTCCGGGTTTGGGTATTTGACAATGATTATGCCGACAGTTTTAATATTTGCGCCAAAATTGTGGATGTCCCGGACAATGATGTTTGTTCAGGTGCAGAAACCTTGACGGTATATGCCCCCGGAGACGGGCCGGGACATGAAATCTATGCCAATACCTTAACAGCTACAGATAGTGGTGTCTATTCTTCATGCGACAATTATGGACCTAATTTGGATTTGTGGTATACTTTTACAGCACCGCCCTCAGGAAAAATAAAATTAATTACCGGTGGCGATGAAGGTCGAAATATAGAAGCTGCTATATATGACAGTTGCGGCGGCACAGAAATGGGATGTCACGGAAACAGCACTGAAAAAACTTTTGACGGATTACCCCCCGGCAACACATACTTTTTACAGGTATGGCATGACAGTTCGCATGTTGGTGATTTTAGCATGGTGATAGAAGATGTGGGATTTAGTAACATTATATTTAATACACAAATTGTCCCCGATTGCACCAATAATCAATTTTCAGTCGATGTAAATGTAACCGATTTAGGCGGCGCCTTATCCGTTACAATTAGTGATGATCAGGGCAATGCCAACCAGCAATTAAGCCATACCGGAACTGTAAGGTTTGGCCCCTATAATAATGGGACAACAGTCGTATTTACAGTTACCAATGATGCTGATAGCTCTTTCACATCGAGTCAAACAGTTCATTATTTATGCCCTCCTCCCAATGATGAATGTGCGAATGCACAAAGTATTACTTATCCCTTACCTTATACACATAGTCAGGATGCAACCGGTGCTACCAACAATGCGGGTTTTGTTACTTGTAACGGTAATGGTATGAATGATGGTGTTTGGTATAAATTTACGGCCGGCACTGTTAATGATACACTAAGCATTGAAGTTGTACCACAAGGATGGGATGCAGAAGTGGCCGTTTATACGGGCAGTTGTAATGCGCTTACTTGCGTTGCCCGATCTGATTCAGGGGGCGTTAATATCAGGGAACGGATTAATTTTACACCGGATGCAGGAACGACCTATTATATTAACGTCGGTTATTGGGAAGGCAATAGCGATGGTGAGGAAGGCCCCTTCTCAATTACAGTTTCCGGCGATGTAACCGGCATCAACACCTTTGATAAAAATAATTTTTCATTTTATCCAAATCCGGCCGTCCATAAAATTATTTGGCAAAATAAAAAAACAATAGAGAAATTACAGATAACGAATCTTACCGGACAAACTGTTTTGACAATTCAAAATCCGAAATCAAATTCTTTAAAAATTTCTGATTTACCCAAGGGGATATACTTTATAAATGTTTATATAAACAAGCAAAGAGGTATCTACAAAATGGTCAAAGAATAAAGCCTAAAATGAATTTGACACAAAAAAATGGGGACTGTTATTGACAGTCCCTATTTTTATCAAATAATGAATATAATACTTATTGCCCCTCTTGCAACATATCTTTATACTTATCCATTAAGCTTTCAAATTCTTTCATTTTTCTATCTACAAATTGGATATCTTTATGTTTAGTAGCAATTTTTAAAACTTCACGATAAAGCAAAAAGTATCTTTCAATATCATCAAAATTGGCATATTTATCTTGCAAGGGCATTTGCGCATAGTAAGTTAAGTATTCTTTAAACTTTTGCGTTAATTTATCCGCTACTTTTTCGGCTTTATCTTTTTTGCCCAATTGATAATATAAATCGATATAATCTAACAGAGACGAATAAAACCCGAATTGATCAATCGGCATTTTTTTAATGGATAAATCCAAAATTTCTTCAGCTTTTTTAGGTTTCTTTTCAACATATAATGAGTCTGCTAATCTGAATAAAATATTGCGATAAGTCAATGAATTTCGCCGTGTTTCAGGATCTAAATAAATACCTTTATTCATATTCCCCCAATCCCACTTCTTGACGTTTGCATACATGGTATCTGTATTGATGTGACCAAAATCAATCCCTTTGTATGGCGTATAAATCGGGACTAATTTATATGTCAAGCCATCTAATTGCAAATAATTCTTAGCCCACAAATAATCTTCATCTTTAAAACTACCGCCGGTAAAGTAAATAGGCCGTTTCCAATCGTTATTGGCCAATTGGTCCAGCATCGCTAAATTTCCTTTGTAAATACCATTTTCGCCAACATCTAATATCAACTCTTTGACTATTTTGGCCGAGTCTTTGGGCGCAACAATACCATACTTCAAAACATTTTGTTTGTTAACAGGAACCCGGATATATCTGGATGGATATAAATACATGGTTTGACCATTATCAGGATTGACCGTAGTGAATTTATCATTTAATGCCAGTTTGACAAAATCCTTAATATCCAGTGTATCCTTTAAAAAGTTAGGATATAAAGCATCGCGTGTTCCGTAAACATATTTTTTATGTGGCATCTTTATTTTTAACGGATCTGCTTTATAAACTTTACGTTTGGCTTGATCTATATACCAATCTGTATTGAGCAGACTGGTATTGATAATACGCATATCCGGGCGTATGCGTTCTACATCACGCGCATACCAAAGCGGAAAAGTATCATTATCTCCAACCGTGTAGAGAATTGCATTTTTTTGACACGAATTGAGGTAAGATTTGGCATTATTAAGCGCTGAATATTTCTGAGAGCGGTCGTGGTCATCCCAGTTTTGAGCAGCCATTAAAACCGGAGCACTCAACAAACTTAAAACAACCACGGCTATCGCCACCGGTTTACCCGAAAAATATTTTTTCAAATATTGATATAAAGCATAAACCCCGATACCTAACCAAATAGCAAAGAAATAAAAAGAACCAACGACGGCATAGTCACGTTCACGAGGCTCAAAAGGCCGGACATTGGTATAAAAGACAATGGCAAGCCCTGTCATTAAAAAGGCGACTAAAATAACATAAAAACTTTTCCAATCTTTACCCGAATGATATAAGATACCTAAAAAGGCCAATAAAAACGGCAAAAAATAATAGGTATTACGTGCTTTATTGTTTTTGTAATCTGACGGTAAATGATCTTGTGGTCCTAAGTGCATTTCATCTATAAATTTAATACCACTTAACCAGTTTCCATGGTTATCTAAACGGCCTTGCTCATCGTCTTGCCGCCCAACAAAATTCCACATCAAATAACGCCAGTACATATAACCAAATTGATAATTAAACATAAACTTCATATTCTCAAAAAAGGTGGGCTTACGTTTGCTGTTTGCCGGAATACCTGCAATTTTTTTGTAATTATCGGCACTGGCAGGATCCCACATTCGCGGTAAAATGCCCCAATGCGTATGGGTGAAATTTTGTTTCGCCTTTTTGTAATTATTAACAATAACGTATTTCCCGTGTGTCTTATCCTGTTCGTATTTAGGTTTATCATCCACATAAGGCTCTTTTTCGTCCAAACCATGATAATATGCCGAATAATAAGGTCCGTAAAACAAATGTGTTTCACCGTATTGTTCACGGTTATAATAAGCCAAAAGTTCACGGGCATTTGTCGGGGCATTTTCATTAATAACCGGATTGGCATTGGCACGTACAGGCAACATAGTCCAAGTAGAAAAACCGATGAAAATAAACAAAATGGATAAAGTTATCATTTCTAATAAACGGTTATTCTTTTCATGTGCTTTTTTGATAAGATAATAAAACACCCCTGCCATAAACAAACCGGCAATAAGGGTGCCCGTGTTAAAAGGCATGCCAAATGTGTTGGTAAAAGTGATTTCAAAAAAACTGAAAAACTTCATGGTCCATGGCAACAGCATTTTAAAGATGAATAATAAAATTCCGAATACAACGATATTAGCCCAAATAAAAGATTTGAGGGTAATTTGTTTGGTGGTTTTAAAATAATAAAGTAAGCCAATAGCAGGAATAACCAACAAAACCATAAAATGAACCCCAAAGGAAAGCCCAATAATGAATGCCATTAATATTAGCCATCGATTACCACGGGGTTTGTCCAAATTGTCCACCCATTTGAGCCCAACCCAAAATAAGGCAGACATTAAAAACATAGCCGAAGCATATACCTCTGCTTCGACTGCCGAGAACCAAAATGAATCGGAAAATGCAAAGGCCAAAGCGCCTACAGTTGCACTGCCCAAAACCAATATTTTTTCTGAGACCGACAAATCAGCTTCATCTTTCTTAATGATATATTTCATCAAAATATGGTGAATGGTCCAAAATAAAATAAAAACCGTTAAGGCGCTAAAAATAGCCGACATCATATTGATCATATAGGCGACCTTGGATGGGCTGCCGGCAAACATGGCAAAAAAAGCGCCCAACATTTGAAATAGCGGCGCCCCCGGCGGATGGCCCACCTGTAACTTGTCTGACGTGGCAATAAATTCACCACAATCCCAAAAACTAACCGTAGGTTCTAAAGTAGATATATAGGTAAATAAGCTGATAAAGAATACCAGTAAGCTCAATAAAATTTCTATTTTTTTGTAAGACAATTGTTTCATATGTAAATATTTATTTCCAAAAATACAGGACGGTTACAAAATTAAGAATAAAAGATTGCCTAACAGATAATTTTATAAAAATTTTATGAGACTGATAATCTAATTTGCAGTCACAAAAAAACCGGTCAGCAATAATGCGACCGGTTAACTTTTGGCATCCGCAAAAACTTATTGTTTTATGATGCGTAAATATCTATATTGCCCCTTGTTTAATATAAGGCGGATGAAATAAATCCCTTTTTTCAAGTCAGATACATCAATAGTTGATTGTATGACATCGCCATGGCGAACTACTCGCTTAGAAAGATCGGTTATCACGTACTTTTTAACTTGAGGCATTTCTAAATGCAATAAATTATGCACCGGATTGGGATAAAATTGACCGGAGTTTTCTTTATTTTCGTCAATTGACAAGCTACTACAATCGACCACATTGACAGGTTGGTTACCCATGAGAATTTGAAAACTTGTCGCATTTATCGAAATCCCACCTGCCGAACTTACGTTAATAGCCGTTTGCCCTGTTAAAGCATTTGTTGTATAGCTCAAGTTATTCCAGTTACAGGTGTTTTGATTATTACCGTCCACATTAAAAACAGCTAAATCGGGCACATTATAAGCGGGATCTTCGTAGTAGCCCAACTTCATGTTCATAGGCACACCGGTTACTGAATTATAATTCTTCGAAATATCCGGATAATAGGTTTGTGGCATTTGAGCATCCCAGAAATTATACGGGTCCGTTCCGGGTTCTGTATTTGGAATTAAATATTGATAGCCATTTCCTGCTATTTGTCCGTTTGTTTTATCAAACTCAAAAACAATTACATTAGACTCGGCTATTTGGTTGGTATTAGAGGCTGAAATATTGCTACTGCGGTCATAGCCTGTTATCACCAAATTATTGGCATTTGACAAAGAAGGCGTCAATGTAAAACCATATTTATCGTTGGATGCACTTGTCGCATACCATGATTGGGAAGATATAATATTACCATTGGCATTATTTAAGACGGTAACACCAAACATATGGGTATCCGTATAATTAACCAGAAGATAAATCTTATCAGCATTGGCATCGTAATAAGCATCTGCCGCTACATCATATTGATTGCCTAACATATAACTGGCATCCCAAGATTGAGAAAAATCATAGGATATTTTATGGGCCAATACGCCACTCTTGCTTGCATCATAAGTTGCCGCACCAAGCACAAAATAGCCATCACCTGTATCTATCACTTTAGAAGCATTGGTTATTTTTGGTGATACATTAGCCATAGAACTGATTTCGGTGGCAATAAGCGGCCGTAAATTCTCATCGGTACGGATAAGGATCCCATCATTATCTTGATTGGACAAAATATTATATCCGGAAATGACATAACCGGGGTCGGGCATACCGTCATTATTATAATCGCCCTCGGTATAAATCACATGAAAAGCTTCGGTAAAAAAATTAGGTGATATGACATCATAATAAAAAATATACGTAAAATTATTCATCGGGATGTTGTATTTGGCAGCAAACATTTTGCGTAAACCCGGCGAAACCTCTACACTACCTACCAAAACCAAATCATTTTGATGAATAAGCATATCGAACAAGCGCAGGTTAGATAAATTATTAGCCAATAGTGTATAAGCAAACAGCACATTGCCGGAAGGATCATTTTTTTGTAAGAAAGGTTCGTATAAATTCATATTCGGCGTAAAAAAATTACCGCCAATAAAAAAACTGTATGGTTGCGTTACCATTACTTCCATATTTAAATCGTGGTAAACATGACCTGAAGCATCATAATATTTTTCAAATTGCTGCGCTTCGAGGCTCGAGGTAAAAAAGAACAAACTCAAAAAAGAGATAAAATGTAGTTTTGATTTCATAAAAGGAGAATTTTAAATATTTAATTAAAAATACCCACTTTAACCCCTCCAAACAAAGTTCATTTAATAAAACAGCCTTTTGATTGACTTAAATACTTAGTTGATAACTTAAATATAAATGACTGTTGATACAATAGTAAAACATTTTGCTTTAAAAGAGGCTAAACCCCAACTTAAAGAATCAGCTTTTTAATGATATTTAAACAAACTTTTGTCGCCAAAAAAAAAGATAATTTTTTATTTAACTTTCTATTAAAAAATTTTGTAATATGTAATTTTAATTTTCAATTTACTTAAATGAAAATAACACAATTAATATTTATAGTTTATAGCATTATTTTTTTGAAGATGCCTCTCCCTGCTTCCGCTCAAGATTATAAGATTGATTTTGGCATATCTAATTCAAAACAGGTTCCTGACAGCATTCAAATAACCAATATTGATAAAAATATCAAGCTCACTTTAAAAGGTTATGAAACATTGCATTTGATTAATAATTGGTTGCAAGTATATCCTAATCCAATAAAACAAAGCGCAAATATTGATTTTTACAATAGTCAAAAAGGCAAGATCAACATTCAATTAGTTGATATGGCTGGCAGAATACTTTTAAACAAGCCTAAAGTCTTGCCCCAAGGCAATTGTATTTTTAAAATCTCAGGTCTTAACCCGGGCACTTATATTATTCATTTAAAAACTGCCCATTCAAATCTGTCTACAAAGATAATTTCTTTTGGAAAAACATCACAAAATCCTTCTATTGATTTTGTGGTAGTAAAGAAACGGAAAAAATCATTTGAAATAAGTTCACGCTTAAATAATAGCATCATAAAAATGCTTTATAAAAAAGGTGAAAGATTACGATTCAAAGCATTTTTAAAAACGCGAACGGCTATAATTGAGGATGTCCCTACAAATAGCAAAACCTTGAATTTTGACTTTTCTACCGGTACCGACCCCTACATGATGCCTTATTATACCGGTAAAATACTGCCAACACCTAAGCAGGTTGCCTATAAAGATCAATATGTTTCTTTACACAATACTGCTATTGTATTAAACAATATTTCACAAAACGACCCAAGGATTAAATACCTACTCGATAGAATAACACGTTATGGAGGACATTATATATTTACATCACAAGCTGCATCAAATAATTACACTTGTATTATTAAGATAAATGACAATAGCCTTAATCCGCCACAAAATAGTCAGGGATATTGTATAAAATCAACAGGGAAAACAATCTCAATTAGAGGCACCGACTATCAAGGTTTACTTTGGGCAATCAGTTCGCTTAACCAAATGATTTTTAAGCAAAATGAACAAACAGTATTACGCAAAACAGATATAACAGATTGGCCTGATGCCCAACTAAGAGGTATGTTGCCGGATGATACCTATGATATTAAACAATTGGCTCATTTAATGGTTGCCTTCAAATTGAATCTAATCGATTTTCGCGCCACCTTATCAATAGATAAAATACACCAAACAAATTGGCGGTTGCCGCGAAGTCAAGTATTTTATGACCGTCTTAATGACGCCAAACAATACCTCTCATCATTGGGCTTCCGTTGGTATGCCGGTGCGCGTTTTTTGGGCTATGATCAAATACCGCAAATTAATTGTAGCGGAAATACCGACTTTAATATTATTTACAACCATTTTGCGATACCCATAGCCCAAGCAGGTGGTAATTTATCGGTACAATTTGACGATTTACGCTTTCCCTTACATACAGATGACTTAAATACATTTGGCTCTGCAGCTAATGCAGATTATCATTTTCTTATGCGCCTTTATCAACAATTTAACAATGATTATCCGGATAGCAAGATTGCCTTCTGTCCACCTTTTTATTGGGGACCAAGGTCGCCTAATCCCTATCCGGAATCAAGAGATAATTATTTGAATAAAATTGGCACCCTACCCCATATTTTTGATTTTTATTGGACAGGTCCCCGTGTAAGAAGTGAAAATGTTTTGCCGGAAGATGTACAATGGGAAACCGATAAAATCAAACGTCCACCTTTGGTATTTCAAAATAAGATAGGGACCCCACATGCTTTTGATTATCATTATGTTACTGACCCTCTTTACAGTTTGAAAAATTGGTACGATGAAACTTATTTAAATCATATCAAGGCATATATGATGAATGGTGGAAATATTGATAAAAGCGGCGCACTTGTTAGTATTGCAGATTGGACCTGGAACAATCATGCATTTGACCCAGCTGCAAGTATAGAAGAATCTGCTATGAAATTAACCGACATTATAGCATACCCTCTCTTTAAAGCCATAAATTCACAATTGACCGTATTCGATCCGTACCAATTCAAATTATCTTTTGAAAGTCTGAGAAAGGCAAATCAATTAAATAAAGCCTTGGATAGCTTGGAAAGATTAAATGGCAGGCTGCAAAAGATTAATAATAATAGCCCGGAATTTTGGACCCATATAAATCGTGTCCATATTGCGCGTGCCAAACATTTTGTTAATCAAGTTAATAATGCTCTTCAAGACCCAATTGTACAACAAATCATTAATAGGCCGGATGCTTCTCTAAGCATGTATTTTGCGGTTAAAGACGGAAACTTTGACCCCGGTTCTAATGATATACTTCTTACCCCCGATGACTTTACCGGATGCGGGGTGTTAAATTATGGATACGCCAATGCAGCAAATGGCATTTATCTTGAAGAGCGTCCAACAGCTTATATCACAGGACAAGGAACCCCAATATCGCAAATGTCAGCAAATTTTTCGTTAGATCAAATTTCATCAACTGCTGATTACCAATTAATCATAACCGGCGCCGATGATTTCTTGTCTGAAAAATGTCCGATAAAAATATCTCTGAATAACCGGATAATTTTTGATGGACCCAATCCGTTTTTAAACACCCATTGGAATACACAAGTGTTTAATATACCAGCTAATTTTTTACAAACAACCAATATCTTAACAATTACAAACACCAGTCCCAATGGTAATTTTGATGCACCACCTTCGTTTCAATTAAACTACGTCATTTTACACTCAGCACCTTAATAAGCACGCCGGGTTTTATACCTCTTTAAAATAAAAATAGTCAATAGTAATTAAATAAGAAAAAAATGCATTAGCTTAGATTGATAACATGAAAACAGCAACAAAAAATATTTGGTTTCTTTTTTTTCTAAACTTGGTCAATTTTGTAAATGCGCAAATTACAGTATCCGGAAAAGTTGTTGATAGCACAAACAAACCTATTGAATTTGCCAACGTTGTTCTTTTAAACCAAGAAAACAACGAAATAATTATAGGAACCGTAACAGATGAAAAGGGAAGATTCAAAATAGCCACAGGAAAGGGAGACAAATTTAGTCTGCAAATCAGTTTTGTTGGCTTTAAGAATTGTTCACGAAATATTAATACCAGTTTAGATTTGGGAACTATTACTTTAAAACCGGATAATAAATTAGGCGAAATTGTAATTGTAGGCAGGAAAAAAATAATCGAACGACAAGCCGGAAAACTTATTTTTAACATTCGAAACACCTCCTTTTTAAAAGGCAGCGACGGTTTCGAAGTATTAAAAAGAACACCTCGCATTAATATCCGCAATGATCAAATAAGTATTATTGGAAAAGACAAGCTGCGTATCCTTATAAACGGCCGAATAACCACCTTATCAGGGGCAGAACTTAAAGCTTATTTGCAATCAATTACAGCGGATGATATCGCAAAAATAGAGGTTATGGCTAACCCCTCAGCAAAATATGCAGCCGAAGGTAATACAGGAATGATCAATATTGTGTTAAAAAAACACCACGCCGGTTATTATAGCGGAAGCATTAGGACAATTTACAAACCGGCAACCTACAATGCTGGAGAAGTTACGGGCAGTTTCAATTATAAAAAAAACAAATGGGTATTTTCGGGTTCAATTAATCGAGCCAAAGGTGCAAGAGAAGTTTTAGAAAATTCGACCATTAACTATCCGTCTCAAAATTGGGTATATGAGAATAATGAAAAGAGAAAATTTAATAATATAAGTGGCAGGTTTACTTTGGACTATGAATTGTCTAACCAAACAGCAATAGGTATACAATATAACGGCGGGATATTTAAATATCCTTCTTTTTCCAATTCAAATACTAAAATATATAATATCCAAAACAGTTTAGATTCTATTATAGTTAGTTATAATAATGCTTATGACCAAAAATTTTCGCACGCCATAAATACCCATTTTCAAACAGCTTTAGATACCATAGGTAAAAAATTATCCATTGATTTGGATTATTACAAATTTGACAAAAAAGAAGAAGAATTATTTCAATCCTCTACCCCTCATTTATATCAATCGAAAGACAATCAAGGGGCAAATAGTATTAATAATTTAAGTGGGCGATTAGATCTGGAATTGCCCCTAAAATTTCTTAATCTGGAAACAGGCATAAAAATATCTACTACCAATAATAATAGTACTATTAAAAATTATGATATCATAAACAATGCACCTGTCTTTAACAGTAATCAAAGTAATGAATTTGAATATACAGAAAACAATCAAGCCGTTTATGTAAGTGCTGACAAAACAATAAATGATAAATGGCAGGCTAAAACAGGTTTAAGGCTAGAAATGACACAAACCAAAGCTTATTCTAAAACATTAAATGAAACAACCCAAAATGCTTATACCAAGTTATTTCCTTCATTTTATGTAAGTTACACGGCTAATGAAAATAATATTTTTTCTTTAGCATACGGAAAAAGAATAAAAAGACCCTATTTCTTCCAATTAAATCCCTTTAGATATAATAGTGATATCTATACCTATACGGAAGGAAACCCTTTACTTAAACCTTCATTTATTGACAACATAGAGCTGTCACATAGTTATAAAGATTTGCTCCAAACCACTATCTATTATAAGAGCGTTAAAAACGGTTTTAACCAAATAAGCATTTTACACCCTAATCATGTACAGCAAATTATACCTAAAAATTACTATAATTCGAGTGAATTTGGCCTTACGGAAAATATCAGCTTTAACATGACAAAATTTTGGGAAACAAGCAATGATATTTATCTATATTACCTACAAGCTAGGGCAACCATACCCGAAGTAAAAGTGGAAAACAAAGGCATTACGGCATATTTAGAAACAGATAACACCTTTATCTTAAATACACAAAAAACCATCTTTGCCAAGATAAATTATTGGCATCAATTTCCGGAAGCGAGTGATTTAGATAATGCCAGTGCCTATTCACAATTAGATGTGGGTGTAAAGGCTCTTCTATTGGAAAAGAAATTAATTTTGAACCTAAGTTTGACAGATCTCTTAAAAACCAACAGACCTACGTACGTCTCGTATTACAGGAATCAAATTAAAACGACTTTTAGCAATTACTATGACAACCGACGCTTACATATTTCTTTGACCTACCGCTTTGGGAATAGTCAAATAAAAGGAAAAAAGCACCAAGAAAGCAATCGGGAGGAAAAAAAAGGAATAAAATAATTTAACCGGTTAAAACTCATTATATTCATAGTTTTCTTGAAAAAAATTGAAAATGCATCCGGCGTTTTACAAAGTAAGACCTTAATAAAACGACTTAATGTCAACCGGGATGACTAATTAAAACTTTTTATTACCAATTTAAAGCTAGCTTAAAAAAAATATTTTTCTGATTGTTGAATAAATAAAATGAATTAGGGATTATATTAAAACTTTTACAGTCATTAAGACAATTTTATAAAATTAAAGCAAATTGCCATCAAAAAGCTTGATAAAGAAAGAGTTCGCGCCTTAACTACTATAAAAAAATGTAAGTCAATATTTTACAATTCAATAATAAGTCTTATATTTGCACGCATTTTTATTAGAAACAAAACAAAAAATAATTATAGACATGACAAAAGCAGAAATCGTAGCTAAGATTGCTGATAAAACGGGACTTGACAAAAAGGAAGTCTTGGAAGTTGTTGAGCATTTCATGGAGGAAGTTAAAGACAGCTTAGCTTCCGGTGAAAATGTGTATTTAAGAGGATTTGGGAGCTTTATCAATAAATACAGAGCAGAAAAAATAGGTAGAAATATATCAAAAAATACCTCTATCAAAATTCCGGCTCATTATATTCCGGCTTTCAAACCCAGTAAAACATTTGTAAATAAAGTAAAAGATAACGTAAAACCTTAAGTATTATGCCTAGCGGAAAAAAAAGAAAAAGAAAAAAAATTGCCACTCACAAACGTAAAAAAAGAAGTAGAGCAAATAGACACAAAAAGAAAAAGTAGGTTAACCTACTTTTTCTTTAAAAGATTGTAATCGTTATAATCGATCATTGACATACTAACCGCAGTTTGCAAAACTGCAAAAAAACAGAAGGAATGGAAACAGAACTAATCATTCGATCGAGTCCTTCTGCTATTGATTTTGCCTTATTAAAAGACGGCAAACTAACCGAACTTCATAAAGAAGAAACCGCAAATAAATTTAATGTTGGCGATGTTTATATGGGTAAAATTAACAAAGTTATTCCCGGCTTAAATGCCGCTTTTGTTAATGTAGGTGCCCAAAAAGACGGCTTTTTACACTATCACGATTTAGGCCCGCAAATAAAATCGCTCATTAAATATACCAAACAAATTCAATCGGGAAAATTAAAAGATTACTCTTTAAAAAATTTTGACAAAGAACCCGATATAGACAAGTCAGGTAATATTAAAGATGTTTTAAAAGCCAAACAAAGCATCTTGGTTCAAATTCTTAAAGAACCGATTTCTACCAAAGGACCCAGACTTACTTCAGAACTGTCATTGGCCGGCCGTTACCTGATTTTAGTCCCTTTTTATGACAAGGTTTCTGTCTCACAAAAAATTGAAGATGAAGTCGAAAGAGATCGTCTAAAAAGGCTGGTGAAAAGTATCAAACCAAAAAATTTTGGGGTGATTATTCGGACAGCTGCCAAAGAGCGAAAAGTAGCAGAACTCGACAAAGATTTACAAAACCTTATGAACAAATGGCAGGTTTTGTCGCAAAAAATTCAGAATGCTCACCCACCTCAACGGGTATTGGGAGAAGTAAACCGCGTAACGACCATGTTGCGGGACATCCTCAACGAATCTTTTACCAAAATTGTCGTTGATGACGAGCTTTTATATCTGGAAATAATTGATTTTATCAAAGAAATTGCACCTGACTTAGAATCAATTGTGAAATTACATGAGTCTGCCACACCAATATTTGAAAAATATGGTATAGAGCGGCAAATAAAATCCTCATTTGGCAGAAATGTCATGATGGACAAAGGGGCTTATCTGATTATAGAACATACCGAAGCAATGCATGTAATTGATGTAAACAGTGGTAATGCCTCAGATAAAACACAATCGCAAGAAGAAAATTCGTTTCAGGTTAATTTAAAAGCAGCCACTGAAATAGCGCGTCAATTACGTTTGCGTGATATGGGCGGCATCATTGTGGTCGATTTTATTGATATGAAAGACCCGGAAAACCGCAAAAAGCTTTATGAGCATATGAAAAATGTCATGGCAGACGACCGTGCTAAACATAAAATTTTGCCTTTATCAAGGTTTGGTTTAATGCAAATAACCCGTCAACGATTCAGGCCTGAACGGAATATCAATACCAAAGAAAAGAACCCGAGTTTGGTTCATAAAGGTGAAACCGATGCACCCATAACCCTTATCACACGTTTTGAAGAAGAGATTAAACGTTTGATAAAAAACGGTCATAAGAAAATTTATTTACATGTACACCCTTTTATTGCCGCTTATCTGACCAAAGGCTTATGGTCTATAAAAAATAAATGGCAATGGCAGTACAAAATTAAATTAAAGGTGCAACCAAGAGATTCATTTAAGTATCTCGAATACAAATATTACACACCCGATGGACAAGAATTGAAATCTTAAATAAAAAAGCCTATAGCAAAATGCTATGGGCTTTTTTTATGATGAGTCTCTATTGATTTGTGTTTATTTTACAGGTCGTCTAAAGATATAACGGGTAATAAAAATACCCTTACCATCACCTTTACCGGCATCACTTTCCACGCCACTGGTAACGGTAAATAAGTGCCATCCTTGCTTGGACAAATCTGTTAACTTTGATGCAACCAAAGCATCATTTGAGGCAATATTTTGAAAATTAATTCCCACCATGGAATAAAAATTCAACAACTTGGTTTCTTTAAAACTGGGTATTTTCAAAGCTTTTCGTTTGGTTTTGTTCTGTTTAAAATGATTCGATTTTTCTCTAACTGAAGTAGCCGCCTTATGATCTAAATTGGCATTCGCTTCAACAATTCTTGATCGTCCTATTCCCATTGGTACGATAGATTCGACAGTGGTAATAATTTTGTACTCATAAGCAGTTTGAGCAGCCATATTTATTGTAGACAGGAACAGGGCAAGCATAAAGAAGTAACTTTTTTTCATTTTTTTTGATTTTTAGTTTGAAGCAAAAATAAAAAATTTATAACACCTTATCAATATTAATATTCAAAATTTAATTTGCATCCTATAATTTTTGTATTATTTTGGTATAATCCCCAATGCGAAGAATATAAGTACCACTAGGTATTTTATTAATAAATATTTCTGTGTTTTGCCCCATAGTTTTATAATAAAATTTAGCATCAACCTTCTGCCCCAATAAATTAAATATAGACAGTTCATTGATCATAAAAGGTTGATTGATTATAATTTTATTTAAAAAAGGGTTGGGATAAATCTTTAACTGATCATACGACTGATCTCTCACTAATAATGAATTAAAAAATTCAACAGCACCTATGTCCGGGTTAGCATCACGCGTATGACCAAAAAAATCAATTGGAGGAGCAAAATTGGGATCTGCAACGTCTATGGCTGGAGAATTTTCTTTGAGTTTGAAATTATCATTAGCGACATTTACAAACAGAGGATCCGCTATAATAGTGGTGTTATTATCAACTGAAGTTACATCCGGGTCTTGTGAAATGTTGCCATTCAAACCAAAAATCAAATTATTTTTTATCATTAAATTGGTAACGCCCCCTGCTGATAGGGCAAAACCGCCCCAAGTTGCGTCTATAACCGAAATATTATTTACCATTTTGATATCGCCACCTTGTTGGGCACTAATCCCAATATTATTTCCTTGTTGCGTCTGATTGGCATATGTTACTGTATTGGTATATGAGTTCATATAGCATGTATTATTTATAAAATCAATATGCCAACCATCATTTGAATGAACACCACTAAAGCCATTCCAAAAGCATATATTATTATCTACTAAAATGCGCTTGTCGGAATTTTTCCAATCCGATAAATTGTTTCGTTGTAAAGATATCCCTTTTCCTTCATCAATTCTGGGATTAATTATACTCTTTGTCGGCGACCATGAAAAGATTTCATTGTAGTTGTGATGTACTAAATTTCTAGTTATATGAATGGTATGCACTGCATCATCGGAAATATTAAGGGGACCTACTTGTGATTTTGTAACAACTAAAGCATGTGTTCCTGAATAAGAGCGTCTTGTACAATTATGAATAATATTGTTAAACATATTTACATAATAACTGTCCGAAACCCGTATGCCTCCTCCGGGCATGTGATGAATAACATTGTTCAAGACTTCAATATGATTGGAATTACTAATATATATACCTCTGGTATCCGTATAAGATGGTCTGGTAACATTTCCCAAAATCGGATAGGTGGTATTTTTAATCTCCTCAACGGAGGTTCCAACTTCTACCCGGTGTAATACCTCGCTTAATAAGGGGTGTTTTTCATCAACTGTATTAGGATCAAGGTATAAAAATTGCAACCCATCTGTTTGTAAGCCTTCCGCAGTCGATAGAGGTATATGCTCAACTTCACCATAAATTTCAAATCCTTCAATTCGTATATAAGAACAATTGGTAATCCTAAAAATATTAGCGCCATCACCTTTTAAAACTGTTGTATTATTCAAGGGTTTAAAAGTAATATATTGATTAATATCGCCATGAAGATTATTCAATTTGATAGTATTCTCCTGATGCCAAATGTGTGGATTGTTCCGATCACTATCCCCACCATAGACAAAATTGGGATTATAGCTCTGATTGTTATATTGACCTATAATGAACACGGTATCTTGGGGATGAATAAGGTTGTGACTTGTTAAATAATCGACCGTTTTTAATGCAGTCGATATAGTAGAACCGTCATTGCTATTAGCACCATGTTGATAATCTACAAACCAATTAGTTTGACCACATAAAGTAAGGTTCCATAAAATTATTAAGGATAAAAAAATTTTTTTTAGCATTTTTTTAATTTTTAGTTTTTAAATCAGTAATTAATGGTATCAACCTTTATTTTTTTAATAAATAAAAAACTATATATTTTTTTAAACTTATATTTGTATGCGAGAATTACTAAATTTTTCCCTCTATTAAAATATACAAAAAAGAATCCATTGATAAAAGCCTTGCAGCTATTTATAAAATCATTGTTTGTTTTATCTATCCTCACATCAAAATGTAATGATAAAGAGGTAATTTAATATTAGATCGCTGGTTAAGTTGCTAACTTTTAAGAAATAAACATTTAACCATAACTGCAAATAAAATACTAATGTTAGTGTCCAAAAGTCTTGCCGCTATGGTCAAATGTTACAATGATTTTCAAAAGTTCATTTCAGTCATTATTATAGGTTTACTAAAAATAAAAAATTATTTTTTAATAATTTGCATATTAATCAAATGCCCTCTACTGTTCATTTTTAATAAATATACACCCCTAGCAAAATTTTTCATGTTTATTAAATTTTTATCTTTTCTCAAATACAAGACTTTCAATAATTTTCCGGTCAAATCATAAATTTTAACCCTTAATGGTAAATTATTTCTATTCATTACAATATAAAACTTACCGCTATTTGGATTAGGATAAACCCTAATGCCATTGCTGGCTAATTCTTCAATACCAACACCTGAAACATGAATACAATCAGATACAACTGTACAAGTACCATTACTGATTTCTACGGCATAATAACCGTCTTGCGTCGGTGTAAAACTCGGACCGGTTTCGCCATTAATAGGTACAAAACCACCATTGGAACAGTCTCCCCATTGATACGTATAATTATTACCGCTAGCACTGGCATTTGCAGTTAATACATTATCACTTTGAGTAATTGTATTATCAATTGGTATATAAATTACATTTTGTGTTTGAGTGGTCGTATTGCCGTTGCCATCATCATATGTCCAGGTTACGACCGTTGTCCCTTGTGTATTAATCGGCAAGGTTACGTTGGTAGTAGCCGTGATGGTACCGGCACAGTTATCGGTAGCCGTAGGCGCCGTTA